>Ga0265297_10001020_pt1 | contig 70786 bp, 112 predicted proteins | sample Munlanlwell13791_FD_192502 | JGI IMG/M metagenome (GOLD analysis project Ga0265297, IMG submission 192502) | Leachate microbial communities from a municipal landfill in Southern Ontario, Canada - Leachate well 137-91 | ecosystem: Engineered > Solid waste > Landfill > Unclassified | place...
TCTCTTTTTTTTTTTTTTTTTTTTTTTTTTTTTTTTTTTTTTTTTTTTTTTTTTTTTTTCATTCTCCTTTGTAAATAAACCGTTGTTCTGCCCTGCCTACCTGAGAATATAAGCACAGTTCAGCCGTTGTCAAGAGCATTAGCCAAAAATTAGTTACTTTTTTGATTTCTTATCTACAGCGTCCAGGAGCCTTTGTATTCGCTTTTCGGCTTCGGGGGTCTTGGGATAGCGGGCCTTTGGTAAGGGGGCATTGGCGGGCATTGTAGGAGTCTTGGTAACCATTAGCGAATACCGGATTCGCTTATCACCACCAATTTCTACTGAGTTCAGTTCAGTACAAAAAACATTAGCAAATTCAAGTGGGTAATCGTTTACTGAAAGCCAAGAAGCCTTACCCACAAGAGCTTCACCAAATATTCGATACGTACCAGGAATAAATTCGTTATTCAATTTTCCTCTGCTTCTGTAATTCTGCTGTCCCGTACTCGCCATTGTGGTGTAATTCTTACAATTTTTCCAATATTCGTTTTTGAATCAAAAGCAATATCGCTGGTATTTCTTCGCTGCTTGATGAAATTAGCCATTGCTTGTTCAGCAGCTTTTTGTGTTACGAATCTACCAAAAATGTGCCATTCACCATCATGCTTTTCAAACCAAAAAACTTTTCGTGAAGCATTCTTTGGTATCTTACATTCCACTACCCAGGGTTTGCTCTTTCCACCCCTTCTACTACCTGTACTTGGCTTATCAGGATCAGCATTAACAGGGTTCTTTGCGTCCCGATGTTCAGCAGCTATTTTGGCACGTTTGGTCAATCTCTACCTATCCATCTTACTTTCCCACCTACGTTCAGCCGCTTCTGCCTCGTTCTCTTCCTCATATTCAGCAATGCTCTTATCACAATCGATTTCCTCATCATCATAAACCCAACCCCGGCCATTGCAAGCTGGGCAAGTTGACATAGGCGGGTCCATACTTTGAGCATGAACTTTACTGCTATTGAAAACCTCTTGGGAACCCTCGCAATACGGGCATTCAATCGTGTTCTTTGGTCTACGGTTACGCATTATAAACACCTTTCTTCAATTTCTCCCGATACTCATTTGGAAGACAGAGATAATGATATTGTTCTTTGTTTTCCTTGTTTAACCACATTTCGTGAACATGCACCCATTCTCCGCAACCAGCGCATTTTACGTGATTTAGCGCAAATTGTTCTGGTGTTTCAGGAACTATTTTTGATTTCTTAGCCATTAATCAACCAGCCATGAGAACTTTAGAACCGTCTCATTATCAAACCGTGTACAGCTTTCGACGTCATAGCCTAAATTTGTAAGATACGTGGAAATCTCTTCCTCTTGGCTAATGTCAAAATTATTCCCGCAGTAAATCTTGGCCTCGAAATCTCCTGTTTCAATGCACTGAAGAATGTGGGCCTCAATCTTAGCCTTTATCGCACTAATAGCCTTTTCCCTGGATTTATGAGTACACATACAAGCATCTTTTGCGGTAATCATCTTACTTCAACTCCTTTTCTACAGACTTCGGGATCTTGGAGTACGTATTACATGAACAGCAATGTAGCAACCCAATTTCGCTCAAGAACTCAATATCCATGATACTTGAGCCATCAGTCCTGGCCAAAGGATCACCACAATACGGACAGGTTATTGTCCAAGCGATTGGCTGTGCATGTGCTGTCTTCATACTGAGCAATATAGGCACTAAATTTTGGTTGTCAAGGGGGCAGGAAAGAAAATTACCAAAGATTCCGTAATGTGCTGAAACAACAGGGATATTCTTCCTTTTGCTGAAGGGGTTTCCTAATGTATTCTCTAATTTCAGAAACATAAGAGAAATGCTTTTCGAAAGGCCCCTTGTCAATTTCTTCATTGACAATCCTGGCCATATCCTTGGCCCAGCACCTTGAGTGTTCATCCGCTAATTCAGCGAAGAAAACTTCGTCAAAGCAGGAAATACGAAGTCTATCGTCACTATCAATAAAACATGGATAAACCTCATCAAACTTTGTTGTTCGCTTCAGTTCCCAAGCCTTTGCATCAGGATCAGGAATATTAACAGTTTCCCCATTAGCCAAAACAATCGTGGCTGAATATGTTGTTTGAACACCATAGATGTTTTCAAATACTGTGCTCATGCTCTTGTTCCTTTTTTCTGAATCTCTGTCTACCAAATATTTCATAATGCTTGTGTTATCCCTTTTATCTAAAGAATCGGTCAAGTAATCTTTAATAGTTGTTTTCAATACTTCAATATTGTCGTCACCAGAATTTAGGAACTTTATAGCAGATTTATGAGTTCCACGATCTAGAGTAATTGGTTGATTCATTTGGAAAGATGGCCCAAATGCATCGTGGTTTTGGCTAAATTCGTAAATAGCTGTTTTGTCACTAGAGCCTTTATCAAAACCTGTTACATGACCAATTGTCACTGTTCCTGCACCTTCTGTTTCTTTCTTTACCTCTGGAACATATTCAAGATCCCCATAATAAGTCTCTAACATGGCAGCACCAGGAAATTCAATAAGATAATTATCATAATAATTTGGATTTGGCCCCGACTTAATTGTTCCTACGCCGTTGGTTTTACTCCTATAATAAACTTTATCACCAACAGCAAATTCCTTTTTCAAATTGCGAAAAGGAACAACAAAATTTTCAGAGAATTGAGGAAAATCTACAGTTGCACAAATATCCCCAACGTACAGAACAACACCAAACTCTTTGGATAACTTCAGGTAACAATCGGGTCTTGCTGGATCTGTAAGTTCCTTGACTCTTACCCTGTCACCAATTTTGAAAGTTTCTGGTGTTCCAATATTGATAGTTTTTTCAGGCGGGAGAGAGGAAACCATAACTCCTTGGGGTAGAGCAATTTCATTTGGATTAATGTCATAGTTTTCTGGCTCTTTATAGTATTCACTAATGTAAACTCCAGGTTTAGCATACTGTCTAGGGGGTCCAATCATTACATTAGACGAAGGCTGCTTGTGCTGATTTGTTACAGCAATTTTCTTTTCATACGTCTCTTTAACCTTGGCCCAATATTCTGCACTTTCTTCAGGGGAAGCAACCTGTGTAGGATAACCATAACACCTGTTGTCAAACATTTTCTTTGCCTCCTTTTCGGGCATAGCTGAAATTAGGCAGAGATCCTTTTCATCTGCGCCTACGGACAAGTTATCATTTATTTTTATTGTGTAGAAAGTGCTAAAGCCTTTCACCCGATCATGGCTATTTACAAATTCAACTATTTTGCCAGGTTTCTCATAAACTGTATGCCAAACTGCATCGCCAATTTCGAATTTATTCATTTTATTACTCCAATATCAAAGCGTCGTCTTTGATGCCAATCTTCCACCCCGCCACTTCATACTTTGTGAGTAATGCTAAAATGATTTTACGAGAAACTTCAGAATCTTTCCCCGTTAGATGGTCATAAACCCGGCATTTTGGAATGATGTGCATGTTCCCGTGTGACATTTCTATGTAGGAATCAATGCTCTCTTCTGCCAAACGCATTAGTTCAAATTCCTCATCTGTTAACCCGTTCAAAAGAGGAACTAAACGCCTTGCACTGACTTCCCTTTTCGAGATCATTCTTACCCCTTTTTCTCAAACCTTAATGGAGAAACTTCCTGCAAATATTCAAAAACTCTTTCCAAAATCAAGCCTTCAAGATGCGTAAATTCGTTTGCCCCAATTTTTTCAAAAGCACTCATTCCACAGTATCTACATTTAGCATGTTTCTTCTCATTACCATAAGCATCTTCACCTACAGCAACCAATAAAAAAGGCTGACCACAATATAGGCACTCCTCCTCCACGTAGATCTGTAAAAGTTTTGTCGCCATGTCTCAAATAGGTGGCCTGCTTTTTCTTCTTAAAGCATTAATACCTCTTACGTAAGCTTTTGCCTCTTCTAGCCGATCCATTTCAGATGGTTTTGGCACGTAAAGGCTTTCACCAAGAATTGTGCTTAACCTTAGCTGAAGTTGCTTGTTTTCCTCGATTAGCTTGTCCCTTTGTTCCAGAAGATATTCTACATCATCTTTGTCTTCTGTGCAGTGCTGCGTATACCTTCTCCAGCATACTTCGTCTCCCGGAAGAGTTGTTGGATTATCTTTTTCCTCACCTTCCCAAGAATCATAAGACTCTACCAAAGCATCGTTCACAAGAGGCCTCCCACAAATTCTGCAAATATCAGTCATTCCATTCCTCAAATGGTTGGTAAATTTCGCTAGCATATTCACGAACCTCATTAAGTTCCTGCCCGCCATATACCTTGCGTAGATACTTACGACGAACCCTTACGCACTTCTTGAACTTGATATAATCTTTTGATACGTCTTGGCGAATCATCAAGTTTAGCACACGAATAGCAAATTCATTGGCACGGTCTTCTGAACGAAGCTTGGTAACTGTGCGGCGAATTTGTCCCCCTTTTGGATAGCAAAATAAATGGCCACTTTCATGCGCTAAAGCGAATAAACGGCGACGTCTACCCAGAGATGAGTCAATGAATACCCATGACCACCCACGGTCACTCGGGAGAACCCAGCCCCTAGCCTTATCCAGAACAAAGATTTTTTCTTCCGCTAGTCTTTCAACCAACGCCTTGTAAGCATCAACGTAGGACATTCTCTTTTCAAACATGATCACACCTCTTTGTCAAACAACCCTTGTTCATTTGCCTCGTCAATTACCAAATACCCTATCAAATCTTTGCGAACATCTTCCATATCATTAGCCTGACCTTGCACCAGCCTTGAAATTTTGTCATCAATTCTCACTTTAATTTGCTCACCACGGCTAGCATGGGAGAAAATTCGCACAGGTTTGATGATTGAATTTCCGTACTTTCTATTTTTTTCTTTGAGCATTGCACCTATTTCAGTAAGAACAGTGTCAATAGCTTTAGAAAATTGCTCAAATTCTCTGTCGGCTTCCATTATTCTTCCTTGTACTTTTCCAGAACTTTATGAACTTGTGCTTCAGCTTTATAATACGAAGAAACCGCTTTAACCAAATCCTTGTTAATGTCCCCTATTGGCAAATTCTCTGTTTCACGTAAGAAATTGCATGAAGTTAATGCTTTATAAATTTCCTTTTTATCTTCTTTCAATTGTGAAATTTGTGGCTGAACCTTTTCAAAATCAGAAGTCAGTTGTTTTACCTGTTCTCTGGCCTTGTTTCTGTCATTAGCCACCATTGAGAAAAAGAACCAAAACAGTACTAGCAAAAGTGACGTAACCACCAAAGAGAGAAGAAGAAATTTATGCGACATTTCCGTACATCCTGTAATACTCGATTTCGTACTCTTTTGCTAACTTCCTTAGCAGCTTCATCGTTGTATCGGAACAGCACATACCTAAAGATGAAAAGAAACACTCTGAGCATGAGCTTGGGTACAAATAGCAAAGAGGGCCGTAGCAAGAAGCTGTAAGAGTGTTGTTTAGTACACACCACCTGGCTATCTCTAACGCAAGTGCTCCAGCATATTCGTATTGCTTGATAAACTTTTTAAGCTTTTTCTCTTGCTTAGTTATTTCCTTTTCGGAAACATCCTCTGCAAAAGTGACAAGATTCGCCAGCTCTTCCCATGTCCAAGGTATTAGATTTGACATTTTTACTTTTCCTCCTTCAAACTGTCATACAAAGCACCAATCCACTTGTTTTTTTCTTCAGTCCTTTTTATTTCTTTCTCCGTTGCTTCTTCATAATATTTAACATTTCTCTTATGCAGCTGGAGTTGTTCGGCATACCAATGCTGCTTCCCCATTGTCTTTGGCTTATATGCAGCTTCATTCGTTGAACAATCAAATTGGATAGATTCATTTAGTTGATTAAGCATAAACTCCTTGAAATTTACGTGATCCTCTGTAGGAGGTTCCCAGGACTCTACTTTGTCTAACATTTCAATATATTTAGCCTTAAGATCTGCATTATCTTTCTTATAGCCCTTTGCATTATCTTTCTGTCGGGTATTATAAGCTTTTGCCCCAAGCTCCTTTTCCTTTTCCGTCATTTCTTCAACAACACGCAAATCTTCTTTTGCTTTTTCCAGATTTTCAAAATAATGTGAATCAGGTTCAAATTTCTCTGGTGGAGGAATGTTTGAATCTTCCTCTCGCATTGCTACACAAACACCCATAGCTCTTGCACAACGAAGAACAAACTCACGAAAAGATACACCATCTTTAATACATGCCGTATAACCAGTAGCCATTTTTACTTGTCCTCCATCTTGATTGTTTCTACTTCCTCAAAGTCTATGCACATGACCATTTCATCATCAGAGGCCCCCGGTTGGCAATCTGTGGCTTCGCAGGCATTACCCCTTAGTCGGACTACCAGAATCTCATCAAGGGGCACCTGCTGGCAAGTAAAGACCATTAACGAACGGCCCTTGTAATCAATCTTTTCCTCACTGCGTTCAGGATTTACAATAGCGAACAACGATTCTGGATTTTCACCAATAGTATGTGCCAAAGCTTCCTTAACGGTGTTCTCAACAAATGTAAAAATATCAGCATCCGTTGCACATTTGTTGGCCTTGACGAATTTCATCAACCCATAGTTGAGATCGCCAAGAAACTCTTCAAGTCTTGTTCTGGGCATTATTCCGTCTCCTCCGCATCCCGAACAATCTTGAATACCCAATCTTTGTCTTCCTTGAGCAGTACTTTAATATGGTCAAACAAAACAGTTACGTCGTCTGAAGTAATCAACCACCGTGAGCCAATTACTTCATCGCCACATGAATCAATTTCTTCTGTTTCTGAGTACAGGGAAAAGTCTCTTACAGGCTTCTTCTTTTCCGTTTTCTTTCCCTTAAGATCCTTCATCTTCTTCTTGGCTTCTGCAATAAGCTGTTTCGCACCCTCAAGGGTTGGGTGATATCGCAAATCCCCCTCTTTCAAAAGGAACGTCTCAACTGCCTTCAATGATTTAAACGAAACTTCGTCGTATTCTCCCGCCCATCACGAACAACCACTAGCAGAAAGAATAACGAACCTCTTTCCTGCTGGTGCCTTCTTGTCGTAGTAAATTCCTGTTTGATCAACCTCATAGGACTCCGATTGATCAATAAAGAAAAGCTCTACCAATTCCTTGCGTCTTTCATCAAATCCGTATTCCATTTAGTTACTCCTTTTAGCTAAAGATCTACCAAATACTTCTCTTTGTAATGCGTTTGCTCACCTCTGTAACCGTAGGCATTACAAACACATCTGGTATTCCCCAAATTTATATCCTTGAACGAATGCGTGTGCCCATATACCCACAAAGCAGGTTCGTAAGTGGTTATCAAATCATCGCAGTTTGTTGCAAATGCCCCGTTCAAAGGACTGCCCTTGAATTGAGAAGATATTAAGGAAAAACTTGGCATATGATGGGTAACTACTATCGTTTTAATCCCGCTTTTCTTGTTATGCTTCAGCTTCTTCTCTAACCATTTCCGAGATTCGAAATGAGCATTAATGAAATCTTCCGGCATAACCTTACGAAATTTCCCGTTGTCCACCGCAGTTATCAAATCAAAATCATTCAACCCAAAAACTGCTTGAGCTACACACCTTTGGCTGTCGTAATCTGTCCACAATGCACAGCCAAGAATCGAAGTGGTATTGATAACTATTTCTTCGTTTTCTAGAAGGTATGCGTTATCAATCTTTTTTACAGCGTGTTTGTAACCTTTACGAGAATCTGGAAAAATGTTGTCGTAATATTCATGATTCCCAAGCACGTAAACAATAGGGGCCGTTTCATTTACTTTACGAACCTGGGAAAACATTTCACCAACTTTACCGGGAGTAGTTGCTACATCACCAGCAAAAATAAGGAGATCTGCTTCCTTGCTAATTGATGGGAGATAACCATGCATGTCACTAACTATTTGCAATTTGGTCATGGCTTTAATGCGTCTTCTCTGGGAAGCGTTACTAATTTAACCCCAAGCTTATCCGCTATCTTTTGGCACACAGCACAGGGCTCAATTGGTAGCAAATTCCCCGCTTTCCCTACACGGCAAACAATTATGCGAACAATTCCGCGAGCTTTAGCTTGCTCCATTATCAAACGTTCTGCGTGCCAACCGCCACCAAACTGATTAAACCTTGGCCGATTAGTTCTTGACATGACCGGGATTCCGCTACGATTCAGTCCGATTGCTGCAACTGAAAATTTGCAGATAGATTGGCCCGCTTTTGTTCTGGCACGCTCGATTATTTCTAAATCTGTACACATAACTTTGTTAATATAGGCACTAATTCTGGCTTGTCAATAGGGAAAATTCAATCTTTTCCGCCTACAGCCACGGAAACCCTACCTTTTTGTAATGCTTGTAAACTTGTCGGTAAAGTTTTACCAAATCTCGGAAGATGATGAATTCTTGCCTTTCCGCAGAACATTCGCTAGTTATTTGTGCCCACCAATTTCTATAAGGTGAATCATCATCAAAGCAATTCTTTTTCCACATTTTCTGCAATGGACAGAATTTGCAAGTATTGTGGTCATCATACATCAAACATAGCCCACAATAACCTGTCTGACCACGATCCTTATTCATAGGATGCCATTTTGCAACTGATAAGGCAACAGCACCCAGTAATCCGTAGGTGTAAAGGAATTCATTGATTTCCTCTTTAGTGAAGGAAGGGCTCAATTCAATAAACTCTTCCCAGGTCTGACATACTGGAGCTAAACTCCTGCGTGTTTTAAGGTCTGCAACCTTCATGCAGTTGCCTCTTTAGGGGTATCAGTGCTCCCCTTGCCAACATCTCTGTCTGCTGGCAATTGAAGAATGCCTTGATGACGAAGTGCTATGACAAAGGCAGCATTTACGTCGGCATCATCAACGTGCCCACAATGGGTACACTTGAACTTCTTTCCTTTTCGAGTGCCTAGAAGTCCACACCGGGAGCATTGCTGGCTCGTATAGTGAGGATCAATCTTGACAACAGGAACCCCAAGCAGTTTGGCCTTGTATTCTATGAACTGTGCGAGTTGATAGAAAGACCAACTGTTCAAGGAGCCCTTGAATTCTTTGGATCGTTTCTTAGTCTTTCGAATTCCTGTAAGATTCTCAAGAACAATACCGGTGTTGTTTTCTACTGCATAATCTACTATCCTCCTGGAAATCTGATGGTTCAAATTTCTAACTTTCCTGGCCTCTCGATTCTTTATCTTTTTAACTAGCTTGTTCTTTACTTTCTTTTGCAGGTTCTTCCTCTGGGCCTTGTACTTCCGGTGGAGATGATATGCTTCCTTGCCTAACTTCAGAACTTTTCCAGTTGTTGGATTTGCAGCAACCAAACAATGTCCCGTTGTATTCAAGTCCACCCCAAGCCAAGCTTCTGGTTGCATTGGTGGCTTCTCTGGCACAGTAACCGCCACATAAGCATATTTATTGTCAAGCACAATTTGGTTTATTTTAACAAATTCAGTAAAATGATAAGTTAAAGTGAGCTTTAAACAAGCAACCCATAAAACTTTGTTCTTAGTGTCCGGTTTAATTGCCTGCCCAGGAACAATAAGATTAACATTGGAAATTTTCTTTATCTTTTTATCACGCCCATATTTTCTAAGAATTTGACACGCAATAGCAGCCTTAAGCCCTATATGTTTTACAGCAGAAGATGAAAATTGATTTGGGTTTTTAAGCGCAAACTCAGCCACCTGTCGAGCTTTTGCTAGCTCCACAGAAAAATCCCGACCATGCTTAATTTTGTATGTTAGTATCATTTATTCTTCTGATCTTCAATATACGCTTTTATTGCTTCCTCCGAAATTTGCCCCACTGCTGCACAAAAATAACTTCTGGTCCACAAACAAGGCAACCGACTTTTCAGAAAAGGAAACTCTTCCCTTAATTTCCGGGATGTGTAGCCTTTCAGTTGCCCTACAACCCAGTGTACCGCATCAACAGGACTTGCTTTAACAAACAAACGTACATGATCTGGCATAACTTCTAAAGACACAATTTCTATTCCCAGTTGATTTGCCTTCTCCTGAAGATAGATTTTCAACTTAGCCTCAACCTCGTAATCCAGAACCTTGCGCCTGTACTTGGAACACCAAATAAGATGATATCCTAAATTGAAAACTGATGTTCTACTTGTTTTCCATCTCTTGTCCATACCTATTAGTTGCCTGTCAACCAACTATTTATGATTTTAAAAAATTATTTTTTATTTCACTCTCCCTACAACGAAAAAAGGAAATTTTTCAACTTCATTTTCCCTCCAAGTCGTAAATGAAAACAGGAATATCCTTGCTACAAAGTGTGCGTTCAATGATGTGTGCAACAGTAGCCCATCTCCCTCCAGAAAGTCCAGATCCGAAACGAGGTGCATGAATACTTGCCTTTGTCATTAGCGCAGCTTCGGCAACTTTCTCCAAACAACGCTCGCAAGCAGCCGCATCAAAAGGCACAGGATTCCACTGGGACCGCAAGGCACGTTGGGCCACCATATTAGCTACAACGATGTCATCAGTAACTCTTACAAGATGCACGTCACCAAGAAACCACTTACCCCTTTGGGAAAGATAAAACTCTTCTGGTTCCTTCCACCTCTTTGAAATTGCTAAAACATAGCCCCTTGCCCAACCTCCGACAGTGTTGCAAATATGGGGCAAAATCTTTGGACCCTCTCCAATAGGATAAGTGGCGTCACCCTTGAGATATGTAATTTCAGTTGTCACGCGCCACCTTCTTTGAAATCTGGTCCTTCAAGTACTTCGGAACCTTAATCTCTCCCGAAATTACCTTGAGCATGAAATTCTGGTTGACCAGATACTCCATTGTGTATGCATCAACCTTAATGGGAATATCCAACATAAATCTATGTGACCTTGAACCACTCTCCATGTAGCGACCCAACCAACGCTTCGCGAGCTTGAAACTATCCCGATCCCGCTGATGCTTGATTGTCCAGAACACAAAAACTGACCCATCCTCTTGACGAGTCGTTGCCAAAGTCACGCCGAAAATTGGAGAAGTGAATAGAATATTCCTCCGGTTTTCATGAACCTTCTGGGCAATCATCTTATCCCTGGCGCGAATTTCCTTGGCAATTCTCTTGCCCTCTGCACGCTTGGCAAAAGAATCCGCCTTTCGTTTTTCAATCTCTTCAGGTGTGTACGTGGTCATTTTTTATCTCTTTCTTTTTAGTTGATGATCCAAGTCTCCCACAGAAGAAACCTGTGCTAAAAAAGACAACACAGAAAATTAGCAAAATCCAGTATTCGATGGACACAACTATCCTCCTGTTGGAAAGTGTAAGACTTAAATTTTGATTGTCAAGGGGAAAAGGAAGGAAAAACTACTCAGTAACCTTGGCCTTCTTGAGAACTAGAGCAAGAAGATCCTCAATGGCTTCCAGGAACTTGCGCTCACCAGAATCAGTCAGGTTCAGAGCCTCTAGCCGCACTTCCATAGCTTCCTCGTCGTGTAGCTCCTCTTGAATCAGATCCTTAATCAGATTTGCGGCTAGTACCTTGGCTTCGGACTTCTTGAGCGAATTCTTCTTGTCTGTCATTTTCGACCCTTTCAGTTTAAAATCCTCTACTTTAGAAGATTTTGTTAGATCCTTCTTTCCACCAACAGCAAACAAAGTCACCAGAAAAATAACTAAGGTAACAGCAACAATAAGGCCATATATAATGTGTAGATTCACCTCTCTTTTTCCTCCTTCTGGTCTACTTCAGTCCTCCAGCGTTCAAAAAGCTCCTCCTCTGATAGCACCATTGAACAGTCAACATCGTGTTCGTTACCATACATGCCGCAATCGCAACGAGCCAGAGTTAGTTTGTTGTCACGCACCCACTTGGTAAATAGTTTAAAATTCTGACCGGACATCTTCTACTTTTTCCTCACTTTCGATGGTAGGATCTTCTACCTTTGGTGTAAAAACTAGCGGAACATTACCGTTTAGTTCATTCTCTACTCTACGGAATTGACAATACTCGTAAAACTTATCCTCAACAATTCCCCAAGGATAGCCAAACCATCTTGAAGGATTCGGCCCCTTCTTTTGAACACCATAACAACGAATCATACCAATTAAATATAGATTTTTGAAATCGTGCTTAACCCCTTCCTCACTCCATACAGGAACCCCGCCTTCGTTCTTGATCTTAGGGCACATTGTAGCCAAACCTCTTACCCAATAAAGACCAATTTCAAGAGGACGCCCCTCAAACCACCCATCATTACCCAATTCTACTGTACTTACTTTGTACTTCTTCTTACGTACAAGCTCAGGAACAGCGTTTGATTTCCTACCTTCATCAAGCGTTTGCCGATGGATAAGGTTTTCACGACCTGTTTTGCGTGCCTTTACTTCAGCATTAGTTGGTCGTCCCCGCTTCTTTTTTACTGGTTCATCCATTAATGATCCTTTTGCTAGGGGTTATGATCTTAGCACACTAAACCCTTTTTGTCAGTATACAAGGAAGGTCGGATACTGTGTCAATCCCGTTTTCAACCGCCATCCTCTGGTGTGGATCTAAAGCACCCCACGTTGTTTTGACACCATGAGCTTCACAAACAACCTCATGATCATCTTCAGGCTCAAACTTGGTCCCATCCTGCGTATACATAACGCTCCTTTTGTAAGGGCTAATTTCCCAGTCACAGGCAATATACGAACTTTTTTGGCTTTGTCAAGAGTTTGGGAAGAAAATAATCTACTTATTTTGCATTACGCCTTGGAAAACATCGGAAGGCGTTGTGGGCTTTTGGTTGGACGGTAATGTAGTAGGTTCAACTTTTTCTTTAAGTAAATTAACATCGTCAGCAATTGTATTCACATCTGTCCAAACTTCGTTAACTGATTCGGACATACCTGCATTAAATTGGTTAAGATACTCAAGCCACTCTTGCAGTACAGAATTTTGCTGATTGAACTGCTCCTGCAATTGCTGAACCTGTTGGGATACGTCACCAGAGCCCCCAGGAGCCGTTGTAGAGCCCAAAGGAACCGCCTCCCCTGCCTCGTTCACGTCCCATTGGCTGACCTTCTGGATGCGTTCTAGAGCCTTTGTACTCAGTCTCGCTAATCTCATTGAAAGATCCTCCCTAAAGAATGATTAAAGCACAGTTTTGGTAGGGGAACTTAATCACAGATCAAATGACCTACATAATAAAAAATTGGTAATGCAAAGAAAAGGAGTAGACCTATCCGAACGTTATCCATGAAAGTAGCAGGCTTCTCTGCGGGTTGTTTGAAGTCCATTACCTAACCATAAGGCCTCTTTTGCCTTTGTCAAACAAAAAAGACTCCGAATCTGAAATTTCGTAATTGACCAGTTCAGCAACTTCCCGTGGGTCCATTTTGTATTCGCTAGCCACAGTAAAAATTGAAACAAGCATGTTCTCCCGTTTTGCAATTTCCCAAACCCGATCCTTTACCTCATTTGCCTGCTTACGCGGACGCATTGGTAAGGCATTCAATGACTTATCTGTTGGTGAAAGTTCTTCGTTAAGTGGCGACATTAACGGATTATCACCAATTGTTTGCGTACCCATAGGAACGTCGTCAGCTTTCTTGTCTTTCAACTTCTTTTCCATCTTCTTCAATTCAGGATAATAGGAATTCCCCAATTCTTCCAAATGATCGCTGGCTATCTCAATTGCAACATCATAATCGTCTGTGTGCTCAAGCTCTACTTCCGCCCCCTCTTGGAGATCCTTCTTCTCAAAGTCACTAGGCGTTTTTCCATCTGCTTTGCCTCCTGGGAGTCGGTCTTCCCATTCATCGTCACTGGGTAGCCCGTTAGCTCTGGCCACTCTTCTTCCAATTCTCCCCCAGTCATTAAGGCTATTAATGAGCCGTCCAAGTCGATCAAAAGCTCTTTGATGGGAATTTCCAGTCCGTGAGGAATTACGGTAGTCTGCGAAAGCCTTGTCCAATTCGAATCCGACAATTCTATCGAGTATCTTATATGCACGTCGTTGAAAGGTATCTGCCATAAGCTCACCTCCAACCTTTTATACTAGCACAGTTTTAGTCGCTGCCCAAAAAGTCCAAACTTAAACAATCTTTCGCATAACGAACTGCTTTTGTTGCCCGAAATTTTGTAGGAACATCTAAACGGATTCGCATGGTTTGATGATTTTCACAAATTTTTGGGTCAATGTAGTAAACTTTTGCTGTATCTGGGCAAAATATGGCGTAAAGATCAACTTCATCCGCCTTTATACCCTTATGACGCTTTTGTTTGCCGCGAGAATTAGCACGCCTTAACTCAAGATCTACATAGCCTTTGTGATTTTCACGATATTTTACTTGAACTTTGTAAAATTTGCTGTTTTTGTGAATTACCATGTCATACGGAAGACTGGCAGAAAAAGGAAGAAGAATGTCGAAACCTTTTGTGGTTAAATCTGCCGTGACTTGAGAAACCCCGATGTCGCCTTTGTCGCTTTCTTTCATGGGGGTAGTATACGAGAGAATGGGGAGGAGAACTTAAAAGAGAAGATCAATAAACCCTTGGCGAACTTTGGTTAATGTCGTTTTCTTGTTTGTGCGATGATCCTTCACAATATCGTCTTGTTCCCTGTACGTGCGAACCTTACACCCTCTTTGCCCAGACCCAAGCTGTACTCGCCTCTTCTCCGCTATTTCTGAATCTTGGGCCATCTTCGCATTGCCCAAAACCTTAGCTGATAGAAGCCGTCTAGCTGTCTCCCGGTTCTGCTTTTGCGAGCGCTCGGTGCAACACTCAACCCTAATACCAGAAGGCTTGTGCAACAGTCGTACAGCCGTTGAAGTCTTGTTATTATTTTGCCCACCATTGCCAGCAGCTTTCCTGTACAACGTTTCCTCAAGATCCTCTTCTCTGAATTGTGGAATAGAATTTGGTAGGCTAAGGACAGCGCAAGTAATTGTGGAGGTCTGTACTCTACCCCGTTTTTCTGTACTAGGGACATGTTGCCAGCGGTGTCCCCCAGGTTCATTCTGGAATAATTTGGTAGCATTCTCCCCAATTATTTCCAAAACTGTTTGACCAGGACGTTGATCAACTATTTCGACACTAAGTGCAAACCTTGCGGAATATTTAGCATATATTGCAGTCATCTCATGTACTAACAATTTGCTATCATTTCCGCCTTCTGCTGCACGTATTTCGACATATATTGTTTCTTTCATTTGCGTGCCTCTTGACCGATGTGTTAGTGAAACCATAGAACTATCAAACCGACTTTATGATAGAGCTATTCACTAATATTTGGTCAAGATCGCAAAGGTAGGAGTTCTGACAAACACATGAATTTCCTTAATCTGCAATGATCAGAGAAACACTTGGTGCGCGTGGCCCGGTTCGCACGGGCATAGCCTTGCGGCTGAAAACTTTTGAGGTTTTTGTGTATACACTCCACCACACGCGCAATAAATATGGAATTTGTGCCTTCTAGGGTTTGCACCTAGGTAATTCCGTTATGAGCGGAATATGCTGACTTCTGCATTAAGGGCACCTAGCGCCCATTCTAGGATTTGCACCCAGGGTCTTTCGGTTAACGGCCGAATGCTTTTGCTACTAAGCTAAATGGGCAATGACGGAAGAGGAGCAAAACCGGAATGTACTTCAATATGACACCGACAACAAAGAAGGACGCATTTATCTAGTTCTGCTTTTACTTTTTCCCAAGATCTTGTATATCCTTTATGTGATATGTTAAAATCTTTTGTACTAGGATCTAAATGATGCGTTGCAAGTGCCTGTATGCATTCACTATACCCACACATAATGCATTTTCCACCTAAATACTGCACCGCCTTTTCTTTTAGTTGCTTGCGCCTCCTATCCACATAATAATTATTCTTGCATTTTTTGGAACAAAATTTAAGACCATTTACTGTATTAGTACACAAATGCCAGGCACATTTACCAGAATAGTTCCTACCTCTGCCTTTTGTACGCAGGCCAAATTTTTTCATCCACCAACGTACATTAGTTTGAGAAGTTTCCAACCTGGAACTTATCTCACGTTGGCTACACCCCTCTTCTACTAATTCTTTTAATATTTTTTCTTCCATGCATTAAGAATAGCACACAAAGTTTAGGGGAATTAAAGCTGACTGAGCTAGAAGCGCGGGGACGAGGCGAACGTTCGCTAACCAGATCCAAATTCTGGTGTTTTACCACTAGACTACCGCGCCAAAAGAAAAAATAACCAGACTTGCAGCGTCACTGGTCGATGGACTTTATCCATCCTTAGAAAAGCTCTAGAAAACTTTTCCTGTCTTCGGTGCTCCCCGCGCCAATAATGTAAATAGCACCTAAGACTTTGACAACAGTTTTCAGCGGGGGAGGACTAACTGTTGCCTAGCTGTTACGGGAAAAGACAATGCCAAGGAGCCTAGTCTCTTGGCAAAGTCTCCGTCTGGGGCCAAGGAATTGCACCTTGGACTTGGGGGCCTTCAGTAGACACAAACAGCCCCTCACGATTCACTTACAGCGGGTGTCGAATCCCGTGTGCCTTTCCGTTTCCTTTACTTTTTGGATACCCCAGAAAAGTAACCAGTTTTGTCTTGTCCTCTGGTTACCCAGGACAGGTAAAATCCCCGTAGGTAATCACTCCACAGGAACCAGACAAAAAGTTAGGGTAGGGACTTCCAGCGTCACCCCACCAGTGCTAGAGGCTTGATGCCCCGGCCTTACGGCTTGTAGCTGTTTCATGTCGCTGCCAGCAACATTTTGTTCAATGATTACAAATACTTCCGGTGGAGCCGGTGATATTGAAATCACGTCCGAAAAGTTCAGACATTCGTATCTACGTGTGTATTGGCAATTCTTACTTGCATTAGTCAGGAAGCCACTAACCTATAACTGTGCAAGGGTTACTCAAAGTTTGACACGCTGAGTATTCGTGTGTTCTATCCTTGTAATCACGCCCCTTGATTTACTAGGATTCCTCAATCAAGGCACGTTCCCATTAAGCCGCTACTGCCATCGGAGCGAAAGCAGGCGCAACCATCGTCGGGAATTGGATGACATTGTTTTTGGCAATTGTCAGTGAGGGTCTTTTTAACCCGGTAGCCCACAACCGGGACACGCAACAAATCTCGTCAATCTCTCCGTCGAAACCTGACGGCCCCAAGAAACCCCCGTAGATGGATCACATGTGCATCGCTAGAGCGCGTTTCCTTGACGGGCGTTTCTCGGATACGATGTACAGAAGTGCTACGGGGCAGTCTTCCGGCATAGCGGCAGGCTATGGACGTCCCAGAAGACCATAGTAATAGAGGGAAAGGCCTTAGCTAGCCAAGCGATTCCCTCTTTTTAGCAAAAACAATTTCGTGTTGCTCTAATCACCGCAAATTTTCAAACATCAACCGGCCACTTTGGGAATATAAGGCCAACAACACCATTTGTCAAGGCCTATTTTAAAAATTTAGCGCTGGACCAGTAACAGTCGAAAATCTTTGACGTTTTTGAGACAACACTGAACAATGTCAACCTCAAAATGGTCAATTTTCGGGCTTCGCCTCCCGGTTCGCTAGTTAAAAAGATTTTCTGGAAACCATTTCCACAGCGCATAAACTAGAGTATAAGGCTACGCTTCGCTATTGTCAAGGGCATTAAGCTCATCAATTTCATCATCGGTAAGATTATCCCAAAGTTCGTCAAGTTCATCCAAAACAGGATCTACATCAACATCTAACGCATCTTCGGGAAATTCCTTGAGTTTATCTAGTAAATCAAGGTACAATTTTTTGGACATGGTAGGAACCTCCTTGCTGTTGGAGGATAATATACGAGAGATATTGATTATTCTTTATACAATTCCTCAATCTTTGCCCACACCGCTGGACCCCCATGAGTCTCTTCTTTGGCATGTGCAAAAGCTTCTTCCAAGGACTCGCCCATTTCCAAGTGCATATCAATATTATCTTTTGTACTTTCCACTAAAATATTAATCATATCCTCGTTATTCATTCTATCTGGAGTATTCTTTTTTCCAGGAGTAGGATTTCCTCGAAAGAATTGTGCTAATTTCTCAAAACCTTCATCGCTAATTCCTTTTTTCCACATTTGATTCTTCCTTAATCTGAAAGTAGGGAGCCTGCAACTTCATCCCACTTTACTTCATCTAGTGCGGAATTAAGCAATGTTCCAAAAGGTTCTGGCACATTAGCCTCTTCTGCCATCTCACGAAACTGGGATTCAATTTCGTCAGCAATTGCAAAAGACAAATTAACTTCTTCCCCTGTATTTTCAGTCTCCTGTTTAATCTCCTCTGCCCTCTCTCGCCAATATGTATAGCTACCTTCATCGTTTTCCAGGGTCACAGCAATAGTAAAGGTTTCGTAATTCTTGTAACCTTGATATGTGCCCTCTTGTGCTACCTTAGTTGCTTCCCCACGCAACGAAGCTAATTTCTCAAATGCCTCTTCCCCAAGTCCCTTCTTAAAATTCATTATAGTATCCCCTTTTCTCGTGCTTCACTTAGCACTTTGTTTGCTAATTCCCTTGGAAATTCCTCACCCAATGTCAAGATAATATCGACGACTTCATAATCACTTTCAACCAATGACTTCAACCTTGCCATACATTCGCCAAACCCACCTTCACCAACCATCAAACCAGATTCGTCATCCTTGCCGCTGGAAAAGGTTTGTGGCTCATGGAAAGAGTTTATATCACCCATTTGCGCTTTTTTAAAGGCGGGCAATATTTCTGCAACCTTTGGTACATTTTTGCTAACATCTGTTCCTTCCGGCATTGACACATTCATTAGTATTAAGTCAACCATATCTTCCGCAGCTTCCATAAGAGATTTTGCATCTTTGTTGTCAATGGCAAATTTCATCGCATTTAGAATATCATCAAAATCGTTCCAATTTATTGACAATTCTTCCTGTGCTCTTTTAGATGCTTGGGGAGACATTGTATAAGCGGAAGCTAGATCATTATCCTCAACTTGCTTAATACCCTTGGGAACTTGCTGACCTTGCTGATCCGCTGGCATAATCTGCTTTTTGCCATCTTGGGTAGGTTCAAGCACGGTATAAGCAATTCCCGCTAGATCATAGATTGTCTGCCCCTGTGCCAATGAATCTGTATCAACACCCGGATTAGTTTGCTCAGGATCTGCCCCGTTCTCGTCTTGAGGATTTTCTTGCCCACCATTCTCTTGTGGGGGATTCTGTTGAGCATAGTGTCTAGCAAGATCTTCGAATATTTCTGTATTCTTCATAGGGTTTTTCACCTTGGCAGTTTTCCTACTAGATCTTTTTGAGAACAGTTCCATTGAGATAGATTAACACGCCTTTTGTCGAGCCCCTAAACTAAATCAACCACAAATGTCTTTCATCGTTTTTGCTATTGCTTTACTATAATTTGCTCTTACTGTCCAAGGCCAGTAAAACCAAGGCTCTTTTGTTTTGAAGAAGTAAAATCTAGAAAGCATCCCATGAATCCCAACTTCAGCGCTACCAGCAACGGTTAGCAATTCTTCTGGCAATGGAATTCTACAAGGCATGTTGTGGCCCCGGATACATTTCAATGCTCCACCATTATCAATAATCCTTGCGTAATTTGGGTAAACATCCTGGTAAATTCCTACATCAGCCATGTACTTTCTATTAATCCACTTTTCATTCTTGAGGATTTTCAGGATGTCTTCTTGGTTCAATTCCCGCCACTTTTTGTCTTCCGGATATAGCCCAAGTTTCTTAGCATTGTTCCTGGTACGTGGGCCAATGCTACAACGATTACCACGGCTTTCGTTATAAGCTGTTGCAATAACGCCACAAGGGTCAACACGTAATTTGTGTCTCCTCATGGCTTTCATGGTTTCTGTTGCTATTTCCTTGCTCCGGGAATACCAATCTTTTTCTGGAGTTTGAACACCGCAATCATACCAAATATTTGGCGATTCCTTTTTAATGGTCTTGGTAAACCCGTGTGCTAATTTCGTTACCCATTCTTCCATCCTTGGGCTTAATGGTGCGTTATCGTTTTGATAACCAGCACCCATAGTAAAAAATCCTAGTAGTAAAACACTTAGTATTCGGACCTTCATTGTTTCGTACTCCAATCTAATAACCACTATTCCTAAGAATAGGGTTATCAATATAGTAATGAATTTCGCATTGTCAAGTGGGTGGGAATTTGCCTAGTTGTGCTTAGAAAGGCAAATTGTTTCAAAACGACCATAAGGGCATTTCAAAATTACTTCGGTTCCACAAGCTTTTTCTGATACTTTGAGAACATTGCAACCAGGATTCTTGGCTTTGGCATAATCGACCATAGTATTAGCACAGCCGACAATACTGACGACTGACCAAGCAAGAAAAACAAAAGCGATGAGTACCAAAATTACCGTCATTACATTGAACCACTTTGGAGGAACATCCCCAAAATATATTTTTGCCTTCTTCTTTTTTGGAAACTTAATCACTTTAGGTACTCAGTTGGAATGCAATAAGTACTGCCCTCTTCACAAGTTACCATAAAAGCATCCCCGTGGCCGTCATACAAGTTCTTAATAAAGCCTTTGGTACCCTTGGGAAGCTCCGTCGTACCCCCGCCCCAAATTGGCATTTCGAAAGCTTTAGAGAGTGTTACCTTATCCCCAATAGCAAAGGGAAAATCCTTCAGCGGTACTTCTGCCGGGTCAATACCTTCGTGGATCTGGCCAAGCTCAACTACTTCGTATTCCCCATCATTTTCTTCTTTTTCTTTCTCAGCACGTTTCCCTATTTTTGTTAATTCATTGGAGGGACGCGCAATTCTGTCTTCTTTATTACCTTCGAACTTATCAAAATCAATACTCGCCATAGGAATAGAATAACTGGAAGAATCCACATCAACAACAGTACCATCACCAAACCTGGGGTGATTTACTCTATCCCCTGATTTTAGAGATTCCTGAGCCCGTTTCCCATAACTTACCAAATCTGAAGCATCCTTATCCGATAGACCATAAACTGCTTTAATGGTGTTCTTAATGGTTGCCGGGTCGCTCTTACGCATTGATTTAACCATTGCCAAAGCATCCTGCAATACGTCATCCATTGGCCGGTCAGGTTCGTCCATATATGCGGAGTCTTGAGCAAATTTACTAGCAACAACTTCTTTACCTTGATTGGTAGCATCCCCTTTATGCTTTTCAACCCAAGCCTCGCCCTTGGAAGTAACCACCAACTTATCATCAATTTCTTCCACTAAGCCAAATTGCTTAAGTGCATGTAATGTGGACCATTTGCCACCATGAAAATCTCCAGTTAATGCTAGCAAGGCCTCTGCTTGAGACTTTGATAGTTTTACATCAGCAATACTGGAACCACCTTCACCCTCTTGAGCCCTCTTATTAGCAAACAATGCTGGAGGCATTTCGCTCTGTTCTTCAAACATGGGATCTAGTGTTACGCCTTCCATTAGCGACATTACATCAGCGGCCATATTCGAATCAATGCCAATTCCACTGTCATCAATTACAGAATCGGAAACCTCTTGCTGAAGTGCTGTTACATACAATTCATCCATTGCTTGCCGAATATCATCAAGTGCTCGCCAGGTGTTGGTGGAATCTGTGTACAAAGCTTCCAATTGCTTCTTTACGTCCAAGTATTCCTTCATCTTTGCTAATGCTTGATCCTCGAATTTTGTGCCACGGAAACCATCAAGGAATTCTTCAAGCAGCGTTCCACAAGCTTCTTTGTCAGATCGATATGCCTTGATTACGATAATTGTTTCGTTGGGTTTGGCACATTTCATACGGGACAAGTTGAGCATGTTCAATTCGTACTCAAGATTGGCAAGCTTCTCCTCTGCCATTCTTCGTGCCTGTGCTTGATCCTGATTACCGCAGGATTGGTCACGGGAGGCAGCGAAATATTGTTCAAGCAAGGATTCAGCCTGATCCTTGAATGCTGTTGCTTTCAATGTACAATACCAATCGGCATAATCCATCGAACTCCAATAAGCTGTTTTCTTAGTTGCCATTTTACCCACTCCTGCACCCTGGCCTAAAGAACCCCTGGAAGCCTCAAATTCATCAACGGCTGCTTGCGCGGCTTCATCAATTAATGCACTCGAATTATCGTCAATTTCTTCATCGGTTTCGAATTGTGACAAATCTATTGGAATATCAGTTGTATAAACGTGTGCGCCCTCTTCAAATAAGGAAACGTCAAAGTGCCCCTCTTCTGTTGGGGCTACCAAACAGTCGAAACCACGAAAAAGGATTTGGTAAGCTGTTTCGGTCATTTACTTTATTCCCTGTGCTTTAATTTGCTCAAGCTCATCTTCCAGGGAGTCTAAAACATCTGTATTTTGCTTTTCTCCCCACCATTCATTTGTCTCATCCTCCAGTACAAACAAAGGCGGGAAAGCAAAAGCTCTTGAAACCATTTGTTGATACACATCTGGTGCATATTCAGCTAAATCATTATATAATTGATCAACACGTTCCGGACCCCATTTAGACGTATCCTGGCTTTTTGGTTCATCCGGAGTTGCATCCTCTCCAAATAGCTCTTTCTTCCAATTATGGTCATAATCTGGAGGACCGGCTTTCTTATCAAAAGGGCGCTTCACCGATTTCTTTCCAATTCCCTTCAAAATAGGCTTGACGTCCTTATTCTTCGTTTCCTTTGGGCCACTATGAAGATCCTTGTCGCGAGCGTCCCAAGTAGCTTTCCATGGATCATCAATACTGGGATCTTTCTCCATGTTATTGAAAATCTGTGCGTACTTCTTGCCAGGAGGAAGAATACGTAGACAAGATGCAGACCACATTTTCTTGAATGTTGAGTTAAGAGGCTGAATATCATCTAAAGCAACACGGTACTCATAGCCCCGTGCTTTTACAATTGCGCTATTCTCAGCTTTGTTAACCTCAACAATTGTTCCACGAATTGCACCGTCATGGCCTTGGAACTTTACGGAATCCCCAGCTTCCATTGGCGTTTTCGTACCGTCGTAAATATGGGCGTCATCTACTGCTTCATCCATTACTTCTTGCCATTCATCCTCAACTTGTGCCGTCTTGTCTCTGCCCCTATTATTCGAACCATAAGGATTGAGCACATAGCCGTCATTGACCAAATGGGTTGCCCAAGCATCTTGCGAAGCTGTTGATACTACTTCAAGAATATAATTACGCAATACATGAATCCAGGAACGTGGGAATGTGTCTTTTCCCTCGTCTTGGGCTTTGTCCATAAGCTCCTTGACTTTTTCGTAACCGCCTGGGACATGAGTGCCCATTGAGGCAACGCGGGAAGCTTGATGACCACCAGTCCAATCCTTGAATGTGTGGTAGAAATCATCCTCGTCATCGTCCTGCGGGTCCATACCCCACATACTCAGGCCTTCAGCAGATGAATCAGCAAACTCTAACTGCTCTGGTGTATACTTCTCAAAATACTCATCATCCGTATCACCGGGCTTCAACGTAAGGAAGCCAAGAAGGCCACGAACTGTATCATCTGAGTCAATCGCGTGCATGGGAGATGGGCTATAATCGTCCCCTGAGAAAACTACATTTCCTTGTGGATCAGAGAATGTGTAACGAATGTAGTTCCTTCTCTGGCCACGTTCGTACTTTTCCCCATTATCCCACATTTGCAAACGGTATCCATCAATATCTACGTCTCTTAGCAAAGATTCGTCATCTTCCTGAGCCTTCTTTGCAAAATGATTTAGATCAAGGTCGGAATCTTCTTTAGTATCTGAAGACTCCTCTCCATATGCTCCGTACCCATCTCGTTCATATGAGAACTTTAGCCAATTACGCGGTATAACTTCCTTAAGTCCTCGAATAATTGATTCATCTGACTTAGCGGATTCTGTGGAAGTTACATAAACATAATCCTCTTCCCAATGCGCCACTTGTTCCCCGCCCAGGCCCATCTTCTCCAGCACTTGCCCATCAGTTGTCAGCCATTTTCCATCAGCCGGTTGCTTCTCTGAAAAAGCTTCAAGAACCTTCTTATCAATTGGGGGAAGTGCAGCCCTCTTGACTCTTGCCCTCAAAGGCTCATTCTGGAATTTCTTTGCATCATCCATATCCGCCATTGGTTCATTCGGCGTAATCTTGTCGGTAAGGTCGGACTCCGCATCCTTATCCAAATCACTAACAACGCCAATTTGTCTGGGGTCTACACCAAAGTAAGTCGTTTGATCTTCATCACTAATAAAGGGGAAACCTTCTTTTACGTGCTTTGGTGTCTCTGCAAACTTGTTGTAATATTCAAGACCATTTGCCAAATCAATTGGGTCAAGATCTTCAAACTTAGATCCAATAAAGTTAGCAAGATCCGTCCAGTCAAGTTCTATATCATTTTCAATATTGTACTGCATATAACCAACAATTTCACCACCAATTTGTTCCGCTACTGCACTGGCGCTACCAAAATATGCCTTCTTATATGTCCTTCTAATGGTTGAAACTGGACCAATTCCCTCACGGGCTTGATAACCAATCTCGTTCCTAAGTTCTGTGGCACTTTCTCTTTCGTCCCTGGTAAGAGGTGCGCTGAATTGCTTACGAACCGGGATGAGTTCGTAAGAGCTTGCACGTTGGACCATAGCATTAACTGACGACTGAGCCAATACAATATCCCGGCCATTGAACTTGATTACCGATGGAGGTAATACTTTCCCACTAACCACTTGGACCGGAACGTCAAATGATTGCTTAAGCCCACCAACAGTAGCGAACTTGCACATTAATACAATCGTCCCGCTTAATACATCATCAGTTGTCCCAGCAGTCTTTACATTCTTTACACCAAGGTACGTAATAGCTGGCGAAATTGGGAAATCGAATTGGTCAATAACTTCCCGCGCCGTTAGAATAGCTGTTTTAATCAGATCAGGCAATTTCTTTGAATTGTTCAAAAGTCCCAGTCTATTGGCACTGGAGAACATATCTGACAAATTGGGTTTGCCAGTTGAATCACCTAGATCAATAGACTGTGCGTGCTTACGAATACGCTTTTCCTTAGCTGCGCTCTTCTTCTTGGCGTCTTTAAACCAAGGATGATTTTTCACATGTTCTTTATCCATAAGATTTGTCATTTTTTCTCTCGCTTTGCTACTTGTCCCAGAACTATTTTACCTTGCTTAATCGTTGCCCGATTACTCACACCGTCTGCCTTTTCTGGCCCAGCCTTTTGCGATACGGGTTCTGTCCCCCACGGCCTGTCAATTGCTACGATCATTGAAGTCCGTATCGTGGCTTCTATTGTATCACCTGTTTTGCTAGGAAATATAAAGTGGAGTACCGAATTCTGCTCAATCTCGTTCCATACCTCTTTTAATGAGGAAAAGGGTAGAAGAGCTATTAATTGATGGCTCCCGGCAAAGAATCGGTATGCGTACAACTTCTCTTGTTTGAGTTTCATGGTGGGATTAAACTCCTTTTAGATCATGTCGGCAAGCGCTGCGACTAAGCTAATATCTGCTTCCTTCTCCTCTTCAAGTTCTTTTAAATCTCTTTTTGATACTGCGGAAAGTAGAACACGCTCACCAATAGCTACGTCATTATTTAAACACCAACCACCAGATACTTCAATAACGCCATCGCACTCTTCGCAAGACCATCTATCATCATGGCCAACTCTTGTGTTTTCCTCTAATTGAATTATCTGGCCATCACAAAGAAATATGAGATCAAGACTGAAAGGAACACTGCCTTGGTGGAAAGTAACATCAGTAAATGGTTCATAAGGAAAGTACAAGCCGCAATCTTCATCTAACGCTTTATGTCGTTGTAAACCAATCTTTTTCTTTTCCGGGGTATCAGCTAATGCACAACGAATTTTGACATCACGTTCAACCCAAAGAGCATTAACGCGAGCAACGTGTGAAAAGTGATTTTTCTTGATATTAGGAACAGATCCAGCTTCGTATAAGGTAACAGTTTGACCGTCGGGAGCAAGCAACCCGAAATCCTCAGAATAATTTAAGGAGTGAGATTTTAATAGCATCCTATTAATTCTTCTTAGCTGGCCTTCCACGATGACGCTTCTCTACCGGCATTTCTTCTTCTGCGGGTGCTTCTGCGGGTGCCTCTACGGGTTCCTTAGCCAATTCTTCAACGGGCTGATCAATTACTGGTTCCTCAGTAACAGTTTCCTCAACGGGTTCTTCACCAACTACTAAATCAACCGCTACCATACCTTCTGGAACTTCCATATCAGGATCTTCCTCAACCAATGGAACCTCAATTAGCTTTTCTTCAATTGGCTTTGTCTCAATTACTTTGCTTGAATCTTCCATTACCTGTATAATACGTTGCCCAATCAATTTCGTAAGCTCTGACTGATCTTTTAATTCTGCGATTGATAATCCAGTAACCTTTACGAGATCCTTTGAGCAAGCATTAGCGATATTTACGTTAATTGCCGCTGAACGAAGTGCTCTTTTGTAATTGCATACATTCATTCCGTCAGTTTTATCAATATTTTTATAAACATTGAACGAACATGGGCCGCGTTTATCGCCAACACCAGTATTGAGAATAACGTACTTTTCAGTCATATTGTCTTTGTCCTTTGTTAGCCATTAACCACTTCAGCGCCAACAAGCATACCCTGCTCAACCAAAGGATCAAGCAACCCCTGTAGCGAGGAAGCTAGCTCATTAGCCGAACCTTCATCCGCCATATCAAACATAATACCGCCTTGCCCACCTAGATATAGATCAACAGCAAAAACCTCAGATCCATCAGACAAAGTTGAAGGCTTAACAGAAACCCTAATCTTTGTTCCTTCTTGAGCAGTTTTTGCTATTCTTTCTAAGCTAGAATCACTAAGTCCCTTTTTCCACATTGTCTTTTCCTTTGTTTGTTGGTTATTTAAAAAGTGTGCCGAAATTGCCGCGCTGAAGACCGAATAGTTTACTCGCTTGATCTGGAGTAATTCCTAGTTCGGTTAGCAAACGCTGTAGTAACTGCGACACTTTAGCAGTTCCGACTTCATTCGGTGTCGCGGCATTTACTTGCATTTGCTGAACCTCTTGGAGAATCTGAAACGCTTGCTGCTCTTGTCCACCACCAGCTTGACCAGGATCGGCTGCTGGGCCACCTGCGGGCTTGGCTGGTCCCTTTGGTGCTGCTGGTGTTGCGGGGGCCTTGCCGGGAGCTGCGGGCGATTGAGGGGCTTCCTGGGCTGGTGCAGCGGGGGCCTCCTCAGTTTCTGGTAAAGGGGCGGCTTGTGCTTTCTTACCCTTTTTAATACCCTTAACAGCCTTTGGAGACGGAGCTGACGGTGCTGGAGGTGCTGGTTCCGATCCTGGTGCTGCTGGACTCTGTGGACCGGCAGGGGGTGTTCCTGGACCACCCGGAGCAGGAGTCTTCGGTGCAGGCGTCTTTGGCTGCATTTGTGGCTTCTGCTCTGTACCCGGCTTAGTTAGCTTGATTTGAAGAATGCCCTTCTTCTGTTCATCGGTCATCGATTGAACGTCTTCTGCTGTCCACCCTAATGCTTGGATACCTGCATCGCCTACGCCCGGTTGCAAGCCTTGTGGAGCCTTTGGAGCCGGTGCCTTGGGGGCAGGAGCAGCAGGTTGTCCACCGGGAGCAGGAGCCGCCCCAGGACCGCCAGGAGCCGCAGGAGCAGGTGCAGCAGGGGTTGCTGGGGGAGGAGCAGCTTGGCCCCTCTTACCCTTATCCAACATCTTCTTTGGATTCTTACCTTTTGGAGCTACACCATCATCCTTGGTAAGCTCTTTCCCATACTCGCCAAAATAATTGTTAATCGTTTCCTTGGCCTCTTCATCAACGGCTTCTACGTCGGCGGATTGGGCCATTTTAGTTTTAGTTTCAGGGTTTAAGCCTAACTTCTGCATAGTCCAATCAAACTTATTCGCCTTCTCTGGGCCAGCCATCATTTTAACAGCGTCCAGAACTTCAAAAAAATTAACTTTTCCGCTATTGATTGCTTCCCTGCAATCTGAAATGTTCCCATTAATATAGGATTCAGCCCAATATTCTGGGTTAGTTTCCCAATCAGAGTCATCATCGAATTGAGCCTTCTTCGCCGTAATAGGAGCAGCCCCGGCACCTTCTTGAACGGGCTGTTGCTGGGCTTCTGCATCTTTATCTTCGGGCATTGCTGGCTTGAACTTTGCCCAATCTACATCTTCCCCACCAAACCCTTGAACCAATGCGTGCAATTCTTCAGCAGATTCCGACTCGATTTCCCGGTGATATCCACCATCATTTAGCCATTTTTCACGAAGCTTTGGGCCAGCAGTGCGTAATGATTTCTTCCCACCAACGGCCCTGTCTTCTTCCTCATCCCGATTAGGTTTTTCGTATGGACGGAAATATTTATTATATTGCTCGTTCTCTGTTATATCCTCGTCGTCTTCAGCACCAATTTGCCCACCAACCCCCGGACCTTCACTAAAATTGCCTTTACCTTTACCGGGCATTCCTGGACCACGCTTTGGCCGATTTTTGTCCATCTGAGCCAAACGTTGCGTGGCTTCCCATTCGTCAGCATTTAGGATACCATTAAGAAGCTCTTTGGAGACTTTCTTTGCATTCAGCTTACGATATATTTCGCTGGGATCGGGGCCATTAGCGAAAGTGTCTTGAATTTTAGAGTTCTTGGAAGCATAGTGATCTTCATCAACCCCGCCCCCACCTTCACCCACCTCATACAGATAAGCTACTAGTTCCTCAATTTCATCAGCGTCACCCTCATCACCTTTATTCAAACCATTTTCAGTTCTATATTGCAAATAGGTCTTATGCTTTTCCAGTTCCTTAATTGCCCGTGATACAGCATCAGCAGGAACACCATGACCGCCCAGCCAATTTGACCCAACCTCATATAAGGCAGTATTCATCCCCCCATGATATGTAAGAAGCAAGTCACCTATTTCCGTATCCCCAAATACTTTCCCTTCATCAGAATCCGGTACCCCACCCATCGTGTATGGATGAGCTTGTGCCTTCTTACCAGTTCTCCCGTCACTCTGTACATTAACAACTTTATTATCGAACTTTGTTGAATTACCTGAAGAGTCTGAGCCAAGGTCCGTATCAGTTAAACCTTCGTCATCAGGAGTCATGTCCTTATTAATGGAAGGAGTAGCAAATGCTTCGTCCATTGATGTGTCACTGCCAAGAGATTTGTCAGTAAATGAACCATCTGGTTTGGGGGTTTTATTAACCGAAGGATCAAACTTCTTTGGCGACTTACCTGAAGTATCCTTACCCAAAGAACCATCAGAAGTTGATTTTGGCGCATTGGTTTCATTAACCCCAGGAGCCATTACATCAGCCTGCTTACAGAAGTCTTTAACCGCTTTGTCAAGGAATGCCAAAGTAGTTTCCCGACCCTCGCCCTTTGGTGGCCAGATCTGTACTTTATCGTCTTGACTGATTTTGATGATCCAACCCCTACGAGTTTGGAAATCTTTACCGTTTAGTAGAGCAGTTTTTACTACGGATTCAATCTTTGTCATTTTCATTACTCCATACGAATGCTGGACATTTTAAAAACCTTATGGAACCTATTATACGAGATCTTCGTCAGGGTCTTCACCATCATCTTCAGTCTCATCTTTAGCGTCATTAATAAAATCATCTTCCTCAGATTCTTCTTCAGGGCCGTCAAAAAACTCTAGTTCAGGGTTAAAATACCAAGCATACTTTTCATCAACGCCCTCTGTAGCGTCAAAGGGTAAATTAGAATACCCACCAAAAGACATTGGTTCCCCAGCTTCAAGAGCGTCTAAGATAAATTGATGTCCTTCAGATCCCTTTTCAACAAAAACAGAACCAACTAAATCATCACGACTATCATGGCCCTCGTCTCTAGCGTTTCCTACATTCTTTTTAAGCCAACGCAGCATATTTCGCTCAATTTGCATAGCGGCCTGAGTAATGCCCTCTGAATCTAGGGTACTACTGTGTGGGTGCTCATCATCGTCTGCATCTTCCATAAAACCATCAATAATAGCAAACCCGTAGTTTAATTCATTCTGGGATTGGGCCGTATGGAAAGGCTTATCCTGCATCCTTAACTTGAGATCCCTGTTATAATTTTCTTCATCAAGGCCCTTTTCTCTATCCCGTTGTACCTTTAACTTTTCTTCCTCTTCGGGCGTTCGTTCAAAAGGGCGTTCATCGTCCCCATTAACCAAGGCTAGGATGAATTGACGTGCCTTTTTGCAATTTGGCGAATTTGATTGCAGGCCGTTTTCTAGAATAACTCTTTCGTAATCAGCCTGGGAACCGATGTCTTGAGCAAGAGCAGCTAATTTTGAGATTTCCAAAGAAAGATACCCACTCTCACCGATCTTTTCCAATACTTCACACACTGCGGACCTGGGGTAATTTTTGCGGAAATGGTCATTTAGTGCAGTGAATTTAGCTGAAGTAATCGAAGCTGTACGATCCTTGCGCCACATGGAAGTAAGCATTGTTTCCAAAGCGCGGACCCCTATGTCATTTTCGCTAACCTTGGCTTGCTTAACTACCTGAAGTGCCGAAAATACGTCAGTAATTGGCATATGCGCGTTCTCTTCAGTAGCCATTTGCTCAAGCTCTTGGGCAAGGAGGCGCTTTACGTGCTCGATATGGGGAATATTCGTCTCGAAAGCTTGCTCATTGTCTAGATCAGCTTGCCTACGCTGTGCTACAACTGGTGCGTAGAGCTTTTCTAAACGAGAAACGCTGAGATCCCGTACTGACTGTTGAGAATAGTTAGCTAAAAGTTGCCGAGTCTTATAAAGTGCCATGTTGAAAAACCCCTTTCAAGTGTTACTTCAGCCACTTTAGCATGAAGATTTTTGGGGGCCTTAAACGGTTGTTAATTCTTTTTGCTCTAAAGGAACAAGATCACGCAAAAGGAAGACTTTGTTGCAGGAACCGCATTTTACTTCCAGCGGCAGGCTCCCGAATATTGTTGAAAGTTGGGCTTGACAGCACGGGCTTGTTAGTTCTCCACAATCTTCTTCAGTGTCCCCGTCAGCACAAGGATCGGCCAGCTTTTTGAGGAAGTGTTGGATGGGATTGGGGGTATCCTTATTAGAGAAATCAGCTAAGGTTGAGAAAGGGGAAAGGGGATTAGTCATTTTTAGGTGCCTCTTCCTTATACTTCCAGATGAAGCCGCCGCCTGTTTTTAAACTGCCTCCACAAGTCTTAGAAATAGAACTATAACCCACACCACTTTTTCTAGAAGCTTCCGCAATAGAGGGAAATTCGCCCAGTATTGTCCCCTCAGTATCTAACCAAACAACTGCCCTTTCTTGCTTATTCTCAGGGCCGTGTTTTCTCTCCATACGAAAGTCATCCTCATTTTTGAAACGCCACATAAAACCCCCGTGAGGGGTCGTTTGTTCACCGCGACACACTAAAGAAATAGATTTAAGACCTAAACCACATTTTTCTGCGGCCTCGGATACAGAAGAAAACTCCTCTAAAATATTTCCATCAAGATCTAGTTTCAAAATGGCTTTTCTATTATAGCCGTCATGCCCCATCATAAGTTTGGACATCTTTAGCTTTGTTTTTTCAGTTGCCTTCCGACCCTTCTGCCTATCTGACATTATTTTTTTAGTTTCCTCACTTGCACAAGATCTAGGTTTTGCTTTTGCTTCTCCTGCAAACCTCCAGCCCCACCCAGCACAAGATTTACCCTTTCCAGTACATACCCTTGAAATACTTGCATTATGCGTGTCATGTGCTCTTGCAGCAGCAGAAAGAGAGGGATACTCGCAAATTACATTTCCGTCTTTGTCCAACTGTTGAACCGGACGTTCTTTTGCTCTTGCATTATTCGCATTTGCTTCGGCAGATTTCTTAAGACCAGTTAAAGCTTTACTAATTTTATCACAACGTTCCTGTGTAAATTTGCGTCCTTTGTTTGCAGCAGAAATTCTTTCCCGATGTTCTATTTCTAAAGGGTGGCTTCTTCCTCCACCCGAAGTCAAATTATAACCTTTTTGTGGAATATTACTTTGATACTGCTTTATATAAAATCTTTCTTTTTCATCCAACTCTTTTTCGGAAAAACACTCCTCCACAACTTCCCAGAGAAAAGCATCAGGACCATATTTGTTCATTGCATTCTGAAAATAATATCTATATTTGGGAATAGTCCTACTTACACTAACATGTTTTGAAATTCTATCTTTCAGGGTACCAGAAGTTATACCAATATAAACTTTTCCATTAATTGTATTGGTTGCTTTATATACAAGACCGAAGATAGGAGGTTTGATGACACCTGGCATAAATTACTTCGTTGGCCTTAATAATCGGGGTACGTAGGAACACCATTTTTCTCCAAATTCCCCGAAAAACGACGCCCACACCGATGCGGCATGTTCGTCCACGCCGTGCTTCTTGAACCACTTCTCAGCAAGATCAGCGCGGACACGTTTTTGGACGGAATCGCAAAGTAACTTTCCGTAGGGACCAAAAAATGAGACCCAGACAGCCCTGGCTTTATCGTCAATTGATATTTTCGTAAGGCCGCTCTTCTTGAAACCTTCAAAAAGCGTTGCGAGTTTTACTGCCGGTTCCCCGTAAACCTTAACTACAGATGCTGTGCGGCCTTCACGGATTCCATCAAGCATAGTCTTCACATGTTTCATATCAACTGAAGCGGTAACGTCCATCACATCTTTTGTCATGATGAATGGAAGATCTAGGTACTTGCTTGCGAGACGAACTTTAATACCTTGAGCAATTGCAGCACGGATGGAACGAATTGGTTCTTCACCAAAAGCCGTCTTCAACTCGTCCCAAGATTTAATAACTGGTGCATCTGGTGCAGAGCAGGCATTAAACCGCTGTACAATCGATTTTGGTATCTCAGAATTAAGTGAAGCGTTATCTACCAGAGAGGCCCCGAACAAGCCCCATAGCGCATCTGAAGTTTCTTTATCTGCGGTTTTGGTATTCATTGTTGCCTCTTTTTTGAACGAGGTTTTAGTCTCTAGTTTTTCCTCGTCCCAATTCTCTCGCTCCGCTTTAGCGCGGTTGATCTTAAGTTTGCCTTCAGTGTCGAGTTCGGCGTTCCAAAGATGATGAGCTTCCTTGGCTCGCTTCTCACGCAAAAATTCTTTTACAGTTGCCATTGCATTACCTCTCAGTAATAGGAACCCTGACCATAAGGATTACTCGGTGAGACGGTGAAATTGGGATGCGTAATATCATAATTCTTTCCCAAAGTCAAGTCCTGTTGTTTTTTCTGTCGCTCCTCGCGCTTGTCTTTAATCCACACTTCTAAAAGTTTAGAAATAGTGAGTAAGCGCCAATCAAAGCTGGCGAGCGCGACAACATTTAATCCCTTAAGAGCACCATCAATTAGGCTTTCCCAAAAACTATTTTCCATCGGATTTGTATCGGCTGTTTTACTTAGAAGAGCTTCTTTACGAAGGGCAAGGATTTCACGCACAACGGGGTCATCCTTCTCATACTGAGAAAGATAGTCAAATAAAAGTTCGTCTGTCTGTTTGTCCATTAAGCCTCATTAGCATATTAAATCATTATAATTAGGGATTTTAAAGACAACCCCCGAAATATATTGGTTTAATCGACCTGAAAAATATCGGCTGCGGTGCAAGACTAAATACAGAATCGGAAATCTGCACAACCTTTGGGGCACCACGAAATATCTGAGAAACAACACTAATCGGAGCATTGGTCATAATGTAGTTCTTTTCAAGGGCATTAACACAAGCACAATACCTTTGACTTCTAATTTTGCGAAGTGCGTAGTCGCTGCGCGAGTAGGAACTCCTCTCGACGTTCAAAAGATAGCAGCGGGTGGAACTCTTACAAATATATTGTCTTCTAAACTCTTGAAATGATTGAGAAAAATACTTCCTAACCCATGAATATAAACTTACGAAGGAAATTCCAAGATATGCTGACATTCCGTCCGCTGTACGAAAAATCCTGGCGTCAAGAATCGCTTCCTTAATCGGCATCTTCAAATCGGCTTGTACCTGCAACACCGCAAGACTATGCTCCTTCTTGCACTGGTCGCAAAATACATACTCTTTATATCTAGGTTTAACGGCACACGTAACAAGTGCAGAGCAGTAAGGGGTCTTGCATTTTACCTGATACTTCACAACTATTCGACCTCAAAGAACTTACCAATGTAACCTTTAATATCCAGTAACGGAGCCGGTATCACTAATTGTCCGTTCTCCTTCAGGGAAATTCTTTCGACATAGTTATGTAAATTCTTCTTGATGGAGATTATTCTTTGCGAATCGAGGACTTCGCCCAAATGCGCGGCCATATTTTTGGCATCTTCCAAACCACTAGCCCCTTCCTTAACCACCAGCTTTTTCATACCCGCTGGTGGACCATTAACCGGGTCCACCTCATCCGGCTTAACCCCGAAATGGCAATTACCTGACCACGTATGCAAATCAGCTACAGCCATTGTTTGCTCAAATTCCTCGCTCGTCATAGAAACTTCTGGTAGCCCAAATGCTGGGACTTCACCGGGACACCTGTTCGTCTTCCTCACAAAATCATGGCACCACTCAGACCATTTTCTTTTCTTATTAGACATTGGCAACTTCCTCCGTCTTTGGAACATCCTTCTCAACCCAATTCACACGGGACAACATATCACTATACAGTTCGTCATCCGTGCCCTTACCAATCTTATAAAACGCCTTGTACCACTTCATGGCAATCACTCGGTAAATATCACGATATACTTCGCCCATAAACATTTGGCGCATTTGATCTTCGTCGTGAGCACCAATCACGCTCATGGCCCGGTCCTTATCCCCCTTGAACTGGGTAATATGATTACCCACAAGTCTCTGAACCGACAGCTCTAACCACCTGTCCGGTAATGGCGAAATTACCGAATTCTGGAGAATAGTATTGATAATTGCGTCGGCAGCGGAGCCTTTCCGACACCCTTGGACATAGTTTCGATACTCAGTTTCGAAATCAGCTTTCAAAATATCTAATGAATCCTTACCTTCCTCCTTGGCAATAGAATCGTCCACCTCTCTATAAATGATTTCCTTAGCCTTGAAAATCTTGACTGTGGCATGGACTGGATGACCCTTTACGTCAGGATCGATTCCATTCATATTGAAATCAGTTTCGAAAAGATCACCAATGTTACGCTTCTCGAATGACTTACGGAAATCGGGGAACAAAGTCCGTAATTCCAGCCACTTTCCGCGAATGGTGCCTGCCTCATAGGGTTGGCCATCACATGAAGCTATGACATCAAGGAGGAGTTCGTGATTATCCTGAACTAATCCTTCCGTAAGTTCGACCTCACTAACCTTCTTGTACTTATGCTTTAGCTCCACCTGCTTGCTTCTCCACGCCTTTTCAAAATCTTCCTGGATGGGTGATGTGGCCTGGAAGACTAAGGCCTCTGGATGGTCTACAGCGAGCGTAGGATAGTAGTAAACTTGACCGATGATTTGGGCTTCTTTGCCTTCTTCGTAATCATAGAAATCCAACGCATCCAGATGTAGTATTTCCTTACCTGTTTCCTTGACTTGATCAATGAGGAAAGCGGCTAATGCTTCCTGGTACAGCTTTCCCGGTTTGATATTGGATTCCAGCATTTTCCTAGCTTTATCTGGATTGATTTTACCGCCTTTGGATTTCTTTACGTTGGGCTTATAATGATTAATCAAGGCAGCACTACGCTTTTCCCAGTATTCGTCAAAGATTTTCTTCAAGTCTGCGTAAGGGACTTTGAAATCGATTCTGTAAGGAATTGCCAAAGCTTCTTCATGGAAAGTGTAGATTGTCTTTGCTTCGGTTGTTGTTAGTTCTTCCATCTTAATTTCCTTTCATTGCCATATACAAACAATCCGGGTCATAAACATAATATGCGTTTCTATAATACGTTTTACCTACATCCCTCTTGGCTTTTACTTGTTGCACAGTTAAAAATCTGAGGACATTTTCATAACCAGCAACCCAAATGGAGATGCTGTCCTTGTGCCCCTCAACTTGCATATCTTGCCCAAAAACAAGTGGAACCAAAGATAGCGCCCGTTCTTTTGCGAACTGGGACGTTTGCATATTAGGGGAAACAACTACAATATCCTTACCTTCTGCACCATGATCGTAACCATAAGACTCTTCAAAGATTTGCGATTTAACCAAGCGCAGAGCATGATAAACAGTAGCCAAGGATTTTCCAGTTCCTAGATTAAACAGCATATCTGTTACAGCATTCAAACGCTGTAAATCAAGACCACACACGTTATCTGTTCTGTCTTCGCTCTTTATGCTTGTGTGTTCTGAAATAGCTTTACACAGCGCAGCAGCTTCAACTGTAAACACACTGTCAAGATCAACACGAATATCCACTAAACCAGGATAGCCCCAATGATCTCTTACCTCGAACACGGTAATTGGATCGTAGGACTTCCTGGATACTTCGTAGATAGTTACGTTTGTCTTTCCCATTTTATTCCTCCAACTTGTATGGTTGAATCACAAACTCTGTCCTTGGCTCTCCATTAAACTTCAAATCACCATCCATTATTTTTTCTGCTGTAATTTTTCTCAGCAATTTATCATCCTGTATAGTTTTTGCCACGATTAAGCCGCCTTTTATTTTTACTCCTTGCAAAGCATCCAGAACAATAGCAGGTAAATTATCCAAATCCGGTTGCCATTGTTTCTTACAGTAATATACGAAATTTATTTCAAACAAGTAATCAATCGGGTTAATTCCCCCTTGTTTTTTAAATTGGTCAAATAAGGAGATAGCGATTTCTGTTCTAGTTTTCTTCAATTCTTCGCTATGGTCAACGAATGGGATCTTTTTACCGCCTTTGACAATTTTATAGCGAATCTTTATGTCGTTTTTTTGGACTAAGGGACGACCGATTATTAGGAATTTGAAAGTCACCGGGCACACATGGAGTTAATGATTTTAACCACAGCTTCGTCATTAGTGAACCAAAGGTGCTGGACGACGTAATCTCTTTCAATTGCACCAACCTTGTACATTTCACGAACAGATCGGTTAAGATATGGTCCAGACTTTAAAATAATATCGTCATCAATAATTTCAAACGTAACTTGCTCAATCTTCCTTTGCTTTTTAACCGTTTCCTTACCGGCTTTTTCTTTGCGAACCATTGTGTGTTGTTGAGTTGCCATTATTACTCCTTGAACTTATAGCCGAGAGGTTTATCCTTCTCACAATATTGCTCCATCCAGGTTTTTGCCAGTTGAAGCTGCATTATAACTTCATCCAACCAGTGGGAGCTAAAAGAAGTGTCCTCTAACCAATGTTCTCCTCTACCGGACAATAAAGTAACAAGAACATGATTATCTCCAGGGTAATCTTTCCTGGCACCTAAACGAATCCCAAGGCACTCTCCCTTAAAATCAAAAGTCATCATTACTGTAGCCCCGCAACCGGATTAGTATTTGGAATAACCAACCCACTATCCTTTGCCTTGCCTCTTGTCAACGCATCCAGATACGTTTGTGCAAAAGTCATGTCCGACTTTGATTCCTTGTTCAAAAAATACAGTGTGCCAATTCTAACAGTTAATCGTTCCGGTGTTCCGACATTCATTAGGGGCTTCTGGAAACCACACATCATAGAACCCTTATCAATGAATTCAAAATATGTTAGCGCATTAAACATCCAAGCAAAGCCATCATCATCCCATTCAGCAAGAGCACCAACATAATGCTTACCTTCTGAACCAACAATGACAATCGGAATGTCCATATCTTCGCCAACTCTTACGCGAATGCAATTGTCAAATACTCTTTCATCAGGTTCGCCAGCACCACATTCATCAATAGGACAGCCACAATCTGGGCAAAGTCCTTGATCAATCATCTTCTGGGCGCAGTCGTTGCAAATATCTGATGTGCAATCTTCTTCCTTGGGATCTGGAACTGCCTTAACTGGGGGCTTCTTTTCCTTCTTTGACATGTTTTACTTCCCTTCCGGCAAAACAATAAAGCGTTGCGCCGAAAACCAAGAATACAACATATCATCCACCAAACCCGGAACAAAACCTGCCTCAACAAAGGCCTTACGAAGCCCCTTCAAAGTCTGTGTTAGCTCCTCCATTGTGATCCCCTTTGCAATCCACCCTGTAGTAGAATCATAGGATCTCAGAACGGGTGTTTTCTTCGTCTTCTTTGTTGACATCTTTTCCTCCTGTGTGTTTGTTTTCTTGCTCATTTGTTGTCCTTTTCTTTTTCGGGTGTTAGGTTTACCGTAACACGAGTCAACGGTTTTTTCATTTTTGCAGAATATAACAAACTCTGCCCATCTTCAGCATACTTAATATCTGTAATCTTGACAAACGGATCTACTAACTTATCATCCCCCAACCCCATAATCCATACTTCACTTTCTGGAATTTTCTCATCAATATAAACAGACATGCCTAAAAACCCACAAAGAAGTAAATTCAAAGGAGTCACATTGTTCATAACTGCTTTATACATCTTTTCTCTCCCAGCTTTTTAGAAAACCACGCATTGTTTTTATTGCCGCCCTAGACATTCTACGATAATGATTCTGATCCTGACCCGCAACTTTATCCCAAATGTCCTCTTTAGTGTATTCCCCGTAACCATCATTATCTTCTACATCCAGTTCAAATATAGCCTTAGCAACAGCCTCAACCATAACCTTTGCGTGCTTTAGGTCAACTGCGGGAAGAGCATTAACAATATCCGCCGCAAGGATGAAAGGTACGTCCATAAACTTTGAGGCACGGAAACCCTCCCCCCGCTTTATCTGTGGGAGGAAGTGCCCTTTCCTTTCTTCGTCTTTAGGATCCCTAAAGTTGGAGTGTTATACTCCAAGCTATGATACTCGTAGTTACAACTAAATTGCTTCCTACTCCCGAGCAAGCGAATATGCTCCTTTCCACTATGGAACGAGTCAATGAAGCTTGCAACTGGCTCGCGGAGAAAGCTTTTAAAGAGAAGACTGCGGATAAATATAGACTTCATCATGCTTTTTACAGAGATCTCCGAGAAAAGTTTGGCCTTTCTGCTGAGATGGCTGTTCGTACAATTGGGAAAGTTTGTGATACTTATAAACAAAACCGGAAAGTCCAACCTGTTTTTAAGCCTCATGGATCTATCGCGTATGACCAAAGGATCTTGAGTTTCAAGGCAATGGACAGAGTTTCTATCCGTGTTCTGGAAAAACGGCTTCTTATCCCCTTTGTTGTTGGAGATTATTTCCGTGCCCGACTTGAAGGTAAGAGGGGACAGTCGGATCTCGTTCTCAAAAAGGGTAAATGGTACCTTTACGTTACTGTCGAAGTCCCAGAAGAAGCCCAGATAACCCCCAAGGAATGGATGGGCGTTGATCTTGGCATTAGAAATCTTGCTGTTGACTCGGATGGAGCCAAGCACACCGGGGACAAAGTTGAAGTTGTCCGTCAGAAACAAGCTAGGCTCAAAGCCGATCTTCAGTCCGTAGGAACCAAATCGTCTAAAAAGAAACTCAAAGCCCTCTCTGGGAAAGAGGCTCGTTTCCGTGCTGACACAAACCATACCATCTCGAAGGTTCTTGTTTCTAAGGCCAAAGACACCGGACGTGGGATCGCTCTTGAAGACCTCAAAGGAATCAACAACCGGGTAACGGCTAGGAAAGACCAAAGAGCAAGCCGAATGAGTTGGGGTTTTTATCAGCTTCGTACTTTTATTGAATACAAGGCCCGGTTGTCTGGGGTTCCGGTTGCGATTGTCAATCCGGCCAACACCAGCATAACTTGCCCTGCCTGTGATTGTATCAATAAGAGGAACCGTCGAAGCCAAGCTGAGTTCTGTTGCAAGTCGTGCGGTTACACCGACCATGCTGATCATGTTGGGGCGGTGAACATCGCTCGCAGGGCCACTGTCAACTGGCCTATTGTTGCGGCTATTGGAAGAGAAACCGTTCAATCGGATACCCCTTCTAGGTCAGCGACAAACCGGCGCTTTTAAGCGTTGGTAGTTGACAAACCTTATCGTATGCCCAACCTGTTCCTTTTGGCATTACTAATCCTCAATAATAGCTAGTACATCCTCAAAGCACAGAAGAACAATTGCCCTGTCTTCCAGCTTTAGAGACAGATCCTTATAACGAACGAACAGCACCTTCTGCCCCACAACAAACGGGCAAGGAATAGCAGACTTTTCGTACATACTTCCTGGACCGCAAGAAATAATAACCCCCGTCTCATAAGCATGATCAGCCGTAGGAAGGAACAAACCTCCAGCCGACTTTCCTTCAGGTGCCACTAGCTCCACAACCAAATTGTCATAAACTGGTACGAGTCTCATGAATTCACCTCCAAAGTTGTTATCCCGTTTTTCTTCCTGGCTGTCCAAACACCATCAAATGACAATAAATCAGTTGCCCGTCCTGAGTTGTCCGTTACCACAACAGTTTCGCCACCAAAGTTAAACAGATCACTCATCTTCTGCGAACTGCTGTGGTCAACATACGAGAATATTTCGTCCATGAACATTAAATTGCAACCATTGCCATTCTTCGCTGCCATGTCATGCAATGCCCGAACAATTACTAAACTAACCCGGCTAGTTTCCCCATCACTGTACAATTTTGGGTCAATTGATTTCTCACCATCGGTAATCGTTAGCTCAATCTCGCTCTTTAACATATCCGACATTGGGCCAGATTTCTTACCTTTTTTCTCGGAAAATGACGAAATATTTACCCGTATACTTTCACCAATATTTGAGAGATACTTGTTAACAATGCTAGATAATTCCGTAAGCGATACTGATAGCTTGTGTAGTTTAATGTACGGAGCATGATGAATTAACCAGTCGTAATAACTTGCCTCATCTTTTAGCAAATCCACCTGTGCTTGAAGATCGGCTAGCTCACCTTCCTTAACCACAAGTTGATTTTGTAGATCCTCCAATTTGGCCACTTGAGCTTTATATTGCTCAATACGGGTGGAGCATTGGGTAATCTTTTCGTTATTCTCTGCAATAGATCGGTTAAGACTCCTGGTTTCCTGGTTCAAGTTCACAATCAAGAATTCAACTTCTGATGCTTGAGCTTCTACTTCAGCAACTTGAATTTCTAGTGATTGAATTTGCTGCTTTAACTCCTGTGCTTTAACCCGACCTTCTTCTATGTAGGAATTTCTACCTTTTTGTAGATTATCTCGTTCAGTTTCAAGTAATGACCGGGAATTGACTACTTGTCCATTAAGGGTCTTTACCAACTCTTCGGCTTTACCTATGAGTTCAATTTTCAAAGTTTCTGTAAGTACGGCCAACTCTTCCTTTTTAGTTGTATGTCTAACTTCCCATTCAGCAATCGTTAAATCTAGCTCTTGCTGCATTTCCAGCATATTGTGCTTAATGCTGTCCCAGTTTTCCTTTGATCCGCAAGTTGGGCAAGAATCTCGGGCAATGCTTTCCCCATCCTTATTCTTGAATGCGTTTAACTTGCCATTGAGTACGCTAATTTCACCCTCAAGTTTATTAATTTCCGCCCTTAAGGCTCTAACCTCATTTGTGTCCAAGAAACGGTCAGAATTTGATTTATAAGACTTTAGCGTACCTTCGGCAACAGCTAGTTCACCTTCCAATTTACCTAGCTCTTTGGCAAGTGAACGCATTTCGTTACTTTCAGCAACAGGTTCCCGACTTCTTGATTCGAGAAGGTTAATTTCTCGATTCAATGTTGAGATCTGGTTTTTCAATTGTGTTGAACCAATAGAACGCTTTGACAACGCATCTTGCAACTCTTTAGCAACTTTTTCTTGCTGAACATTTAACTCATCGGCATGGACATTCAACTCCAGCAAGTACGTTTCATGCTTTACGACAGTATCAGCCCAGTCCGTTTTGGCTAATGTGTCGCGTTCATTACGAAGGGTTAGCAAAACACCTTCAAAAAAGGACAAGCGCTTTTCTAAGTCGATTATACCATTTTGTTGATCCCGACGAAATGCTCTGCAATGGTCAAGTACATTATCCCATTCCGACAGTCCGATAATTCCGGACATTAGATCCATTCGTTCTTTATTCGTACCTTTTAGGATTACGTTACCAGTACGAGGCGATAGGTAAGATGACGAAATGAATCTGTCGTAAGAAAGACCAATCGTATTCTGGATTACTTTCCTAGTTTCCGCCATAGATGCGCCACGAAGATCCCGCCACATGCCCTCTTCGAACTTGTCAAAGAAAATTGAGGTTCCAGCATATGTGCAAGAATTGTCGTTATCTACGGGGTAAAAATCCTCATCTTTCCAATCCCGGCAATAAGTAATGCGGTAAGTAATACCATCATCAGCCAATAGCTCTACACGCCCGTTAAAGCCTTTGTGTATGGTGTTGTTGACGACTGAGGCACCGGAGCAGGAAGTCGGGTTAATGCCCCACACGACCTCGCACAGAGCGTTAAACAAGGATGATTTACCTGAGCCGTTGGAGTCTGAATCACGGTCCTCGTTAATGCCTAAGAGATGGACTAGCCCTTGGTTGTCTAATGGGATCGTTTCAGCTAGACCATAACTGAACATTCCAGCGGGCCGGATTGATGTGAATTTCAACATTAAACGCCCTTATTCCACACTGCGTCCATCATCTCATAAATTAGTTTTTCTTGATCTGCCTTAAACTTCCATCTAACATTCACATTTTTCTTCGCCCACTCTTTTGGGGCATTCCCACGTTCTTCTGACATAGCACACCAATCAGCAACCATCTCTGCAAGATCAAGAGAAGACATACCTGTTGCATCAATCATCTTCTCAGGTGGAGCATCCCTGTCGCGTGGATTCAACAAAGACTCAGTTTCACTTTGATGAAATTCAGGGTGATGTGCATTGTTCAAAATATGATGTTCAGTAGCAGCATCAATTTCTTTGTCCATTCCTTCAGGGAGATTACATTTTACGCCGTCATCCTTGCACTTATAACGCCAAGTTAGCCAAACATAAGGAATACGCTCAGGCTCTTCAAACTTGCTCAAATCATGCTCTACCCCACGATCAACAAGACCCAGCAAATAGGGGAAAGCCTTTTCAATAAGGGCGCAATATTTTTGAACAAGCTTAATGTGCAGGTGTGTTCTGTTCAAAAAATGGTTTACCTGATCTTTTGTGGCTTCTTCGTTTTCCATGTTAAATACCTCGGTCTTGGATATATACCCGGTGGACATTGTTCTTATAGCGATATATCTTTAATATCCCCCCGCATTTTTCGCACCTGTAATCAAGCTCCTCGGGACGTTCATCAGTGTCATTAAAATATTCCTCAACTTCGTGGTCACAACTGCAACAACGATATGCTTCCAGTCTAGCCATTACTCTTCTCCCTTCTTTTCTGCCCGTTCTTTTGCAGCCTTAACTACAAATTCCGGAATATAAAAAGGCAATAACTCGCCTGTTTTCAAAAAGTGCTGATAAGACTCAGTAAGCGCAGCCACCCAATCCATGCAGGATGATTGGTAAGACATTCCTGATCGAATGCCCCTTTGAACAATCTTTTCTTCGTATTTCTCAGCCAAGGCAATTCCTCCGGATTAGTTCGTTGTAAATATCGTCTTCAACTGTACGAGGGGGAATTGGAAAACCCCAATAACCCTTAACATAAACAGTACCAATAGTTGAAGCAAGTTCCATTTCTAAAGTCATCGGTCTTCCAACATAAAAAGTAAGATTGCTCTCAGAAGCTTCAAAAAGTGATTCATCTGTTGGAAAAAGATCATTTAACTCTGCGTCAATCTTTTCCTGAACTTCGTGCTGCGCTTTCAGCAGCATGTTCTCCCCCGCACCTATCATTCCAGGGGTTGCGTGATCAAGTCCCTCCATAAGCAAAGCCCCATCAAAGGAGGCACTGAAATATTCCTTACCTCCAGCAAGATAATTAGATTCACCCATTTTCAACACCTTTCTCTAAGTCTTCACGCGCCTTAGTTATACGAGCTTTAGCAATTTCTATATAATTTTCATCTTTCTCAATTCCGATAAAATCAAATCCTTCCAAATGGGCTGCAACACCTGTGCTACCACTGCCCATAAAAGGATCTAAAATAATTCCACCAGACCGTGTTACAAGTTTGCAAAGATAACGCATAAGAGATTGTGGTTTTACTGTAGGGTGGGTATTTCCTGAACCCCTATCCTTTTTACTGGCTTTGGCGCAGTAGAAAAAACGGGCAGCACTTCCAGCATCGTTACGCCTCTCAATAGGTACTGTTCGGTTGTTGTGCGCGTTCCAGCCGGAATCTTGCCCAAGTGCCGTTCCGCCTGACGAATCGCCTCCTTTTCCACTAGATTGAGGAAATAGATTCACAGCATCTTCACTCCCGTCATGAATTAAATTTGCAGGCCAGCGACCCAACCCCCCGCTATTGTCAACTAAAGATGCAGTTTGTTGCATCCTACATAGAGGCTTTGCTTTTGGATCTCCGTCATTAACCTTGTTTTCAATAGGTTTGGCGTTATTGAATCTTCCTAAACTCTCCGCTGTTTCAACCCTACAACCATCAATATTAATTACGCCCGTTCCATACCTCAATACATTAGCAGCAACGGTTCCAATCAATGGCTTTCTTGCTACAATAATAGGTTCCCACGCTGGCTTGAGCGCAGTGCCCCATCCGTCCCACTGCTTTGCTTTTTCGTGTTCCGGTGCAGTTATCTCCCAAGTTTTATATTCTACAGAAGCTCCTAGAGTTGGAAGGGCAGAACCAGATCCCTGGGCACGGGCTTTTGTAATTGTACCCAATACACGTCTTTCAACCTCTTCTATAGGCTCAAAAGGAAGATCAAGAATCTCACATACTTTATTAAATTGAGAAGAAGTGGGAAGACCGTATCCAAGTTCCCAATTTACTACAAGGCCCCCATGATTTATATTTTTGTAAAATCCTCCCCGTTCAGCAAGATCGTGTGCACTAATACCACGGCTTTCCCGTTCTTTTCGGAGCCAAGGACCAAACCATGAAATATTAGCACCCCCAACTTTGTCGATAGCCTTGCTCACATCCAGGCTCTTGGGAAAACCCGACCCATAAACCCACATTACACAATCACGAATTTCAAATCCTGCATCTTCAATTGCACACGCCAAACGATGAAAAGTCCTTGTTCCACCAAATGCAAGTAAATATCCACCGGGCTTCAAAACACGCAAAGCCTCAACCCAAAAAGGTGTTCCGGGAATACCATGATCCCAATTCTTCCCCATAAAAGCCAAACCATAGGGAGGATCAGTGACAATGCTATCTATGCTTTCTTCTTCCATAAGAGGCATTTCGACTAAACAATCACCACAAACCCCATAACTTTTATCAAACATTCTAATTAACCTTGCTCAACTTCTGTTAAAACCTCAAACATCTTTTCTCTTCCTAACGTGCCAAGAGATCCAAAACCACTGTCAATATACAATTCCAAATCATGTCCTATATTACGGGACTGTGACAAATCTATTACCGCATCCCGTGATTCAATTTCGTAATCCCGTGCTATATCCATTTTCCTGGCACCAAGGATTTCGACATAATTCTTCCAGCGTGTGTCATCCGCTACTCTATCCACGTCACATTTCTTACCCGTTAGCTTTACTTCAATTCGCTTATCCTTTACCAAATCTTCATCAATTTTTATTTGCTCGAAATTCGTTTGCGGACCAACATCAAAGGATAAGCAAGAAAATAGTGGCTTGGTTGGTACAAATTGCGTAGTAATTTCCCAAGCGCCTGGACCACCCTTTACTTCAACTTCTACCCATCCACGCTCCTTGTCGGCATCAGCGCGTGTTCTCTGTAATACTGCGCCAACATAGCCACCCTTTGGCACATTCTTTAGTGGGAATGGTTGAGGTACATGGATATCACCAGCAAGAACCATGTCAAATTCTGGCCGATCAATCTCGGAAATTTCAATGCCCGAATCAAATCGCATCTTTTCCGAATCATCCATGAACGAGCCTTTTAGCATATCATGGAAAAGAAATAGATTGAATTGCTTGGGATCTGTGCCAAATTTAGCAAAATCAAATTTGCTACCTGCTGGGAGAACATGCAACAAAACCTCTGGATAATGCTTACCCAATATCATAACTGGATACGTTTTCGCTTCATCCATAATGCACAATTTCCCAGTGAACCTTGATAACCATTTCAATGATTCGCTAGTGTGCCACCTCATCGAATTAGTTACCCAGTCATGATTACCAATAAGGCTGTAATGTGGTGCTCTGCGATTTTCATTACCTAAGATGGATAAGAGTACCTGATCAGCCTTAGTCTTTATTTCGTCTTCTGGATTACGCTTGAGAAAACGGTCACCAATAAATATAGTGAAATCAAAGTCCCCTTCACTAACTCGTTGGTGAACCTGTTTCTCAACTTCCGCACAATCGTCGAAAGTTACACATTGAGCGGCTAACCGATCATAGTGCAAATCAGCATAAGCAATGAATTTGAAAGACATATTCTTTGTCCCCTATACAATATCAGGCAACAAATATTTCCAAAAACTGTCCCATTCTTTAGTAAAATGCGTCTGAACTTCTTCCTCACTCATTGGACCAAACTCATTACAAAAATAACCCATATGATCCTCGCTGCCAATATCCACACCACTAAAATAAGCAGGGATATATGGAACAAATATAGTGGAAGTTACTCTATACTCTAAACAATTTTTGCACAGTCCGTGCTTACCAACAAGTACGTCTTTTCCACAAAGAATACAAATATTGTCAATTTCAGCCCTCATGCGTCCCCTATGTGATTTAATGCTGACGAATTTGCTGCTGTTACAAAGGCCAAAAGAATTGGGCTAATACCAGAAAGGAATTCTACCAATTTCCTTTGCAAAAAATCTTCGGGCATTCCCGGAAGAGCAAATGGAGAAGTCTTTAGAAAACGAGCTACAAGATATTTGTTGAGAATATTCATGTCTTCAAGGAGCAAATCGTTACTTAAACTTTCCATGTACTTGGAAGCATAAGCAAGTAGTTGAGCGTCTGAGAAATTAGATTCCATAGTGTGTGCGTACTGCTTTCTCAAGTTGTGCAAGAAGTTCAGGATTATTTTTTAGGGCTTCCCATGCATTGTCCTTACCTTGACCAATACATTCGCCATTGAAATCCAACCATGCGCCACGCTTGGAAACTACACCACAATTCATTCCGCAAAGGAGAATATCTAGGGCACGGGGGACGCCTTCACCGTATCGGATTTCTGTTTCTGCTACTTTGTATGGAGGAGCAACCTTGTTCTTCACTACCTTTATTTCTGTCAAATTGCCTAGAATATCTTCACCCTTCTTTATCTGCGCCTTACGTCTAATATCCAAGCGAATAGAAGCATAAAACTTTAGCGCATTTCCACCAGAATTGTGAGATAAAACCCCCTCTGAAAAATAACAACCATTTTCCATCTTAACATCTACAACCGGAATTAGCTTATCTGAAGGTCTGACAAAAATCGGCTGCGATGCTACCCCCGAAGGTTTTTCAGAAAGAACAGAATATTGTAGCAAAGAGGTGGAAAGATCAGCTAAAGACACCCAATCATAATTTTCATCCTTATACTTTGCATAAAGAAAATGCTCTGGGCTCCCTGAAAATAAATAATGAAACCCCCCAGGCCCTTTTTCATAGACCTTATACTCCTGTCTATCATTTTTTCTAATAATTCCCAAAATTTTGCTTTTAACAATCTCCCCCCCAGCATAAGACTTTAAATACTTGTTCTGATCAGATACATCAATCATCTTTCCAATTTCCATATTCTGGATCTGGAACCCGAGTTGCTTGAAAAGTTCTTCCATCGAAAGTTGCTGTGTATTCATTAAAATCTCCGTTCGTATCAATCATTCTCTCAAATACTATAGGGTTATAGGAATACAGTGTTTTCTTACCTGTCCCCCTTTGCGAATCCGGAAGCCTAGTACGGACACTAATTCTTTTATTTCCAACCTCAGTTAAAATTCCTAAATATTTTAAATATGCTAACCTTGCCAAAACCCCATTTCCAAAACTGGGAACAAGTGGATGACAATTTTGTATCATAGAATCGCTAAGAGTGTCATCTAAAAGATATTCCAACATTTCAGGAATATCAGGAACAAAAACACCCTTTAATGCTTTATATTCTGTGTATGAGTTAGGAATCGATTCTATTTTTGCAGAAACTTTACTTTTGGCTGCTTGCACACGACCTGCCGGATCTTTTGAAAAATAATCCATATATTGGGAAAACCCGCTAACTTCAATATAGCCCTTGAACTGGTAGTATGCAAGGGCTCTGTGCAATTTAACAGACATTCCAAGCCGCTTATTTACCAAACCACTAATAAATCTGTCCGGTAAATTGGTGCAGCAAGAATAATAACAAACCATGGGTGCAATTCTTTCGTACACACCCAACCAACGCTTGACAAAATCTGGATTCCCATATCCACGACTTGCCTCGGAACAAAGTTTTCTTGCTCTCTCGGCATAAGGACCCTGCCAAACTGTCCACCCTGCATTTGCTTCCCCACCAATAGCAACATTATAATTTGTTTTTTGGCTAACAAAATCTATATTAACTATACGTTTCTCCTCTAACAAAGCCTCTTCTCTAGAAGAATGTGTAGATAAAGTCTGTCTCAAAAAATTATTTCTACCAAATTTACTAATTGCTTGCTTCAAAACATGTCCTGACCCTAAATACCCATCCCCCAAATCATTGGTGGAATGAACACCAACATACTCCTTATTATTTACTAAACACGTTGTTTTGTACACTATGTGGTACTTTCTCTCTGGTGTATTACTCATTGGTATAACCTCCTATTAGGAGGTTATACCTTAAAATTATTCGCTAATCTAAAGCGAGTTCCACCTTTGTACTTGGGTGAACACAAGTAGTTTCAGGGCTGCCAAAAAGAACACCAATCTTGTAACGAATTTGATTTGTGAAATAAACCATAACGCCCGACTTAGAAACACTGCTTGTCAACTTCCTCAAACCTTGCCCCATAAGCCTTGCCTGAAGACCAACGTGGCTGTCTCCGACCTCTCCATTTAGTTCAGCCTGAGGAGTCAACGCGGCTACAGAATCAATAACAATGATGTCCCCCTTAGTCAAAATACTGGACATAAGGACAGCCATCTCTAAAGCACGTTCACCGCTATCTGGCTGATCAATAAGAAGGTTCTGAACATCCACACCAACTTTTGATGCATATCCGGTATCCAAGGCGTGTTCAGCATCGATGAAAGCCGCAACGCCACCGGCTTTTTGCACAGCAGCAATGGCATGTAATGTGCAGGTCGTCTTTCCGGCTGACTCTGGGCCATACACCTCGATAATTCTGCCATGAGGATAGCCCCCAATACCAAGAGCAATATCAAGAGAGGCAATTCCGCTGGAAGTAGAAGTAATATCTGAGACTACTCCGTCACCTTTCATCCATTGAAGGTCATTACGAAGATCCTTATTCTTCGATTCCAGAGCTTTAAGAATTTCAACAATCCTATTCGTCTCAACTACTGGTTCAGTTGGTGTTTTCTTTGCCAAAATTTACTCTACCTTTTGCTTCGAAGAAAAGAGATTACCAGCATTCTTAAAATTGGCTACTTCAATAACCAAAAGTTCCGGCCCTTTCTGAAGTAAGCCCACCGAGTCTTTATTTCCGTCTTCGTATACAGGAACAAGAGTACGGTCCTTCCTAACTAGAACCTCCAAATTAGTAAGATCAGAAAGCAAAATCTGCTGAAGTTGATAAATTGCACTGTTCAAACTTTCATTTACAGCAGAAAGATCCTTCATTTTTTCCATTTTCTAACCTTTCGCTATTCCCGAATTACGAAAGAACTACCACGCACGCTTACCAGGAGGGGGACCCTTCGGAGGTGTGCGACCACCAGCAGTAACTTGTGGTACCATTGGGATGGGCGAAGCAGGTACCGGAGCCGCAGGAGCAGCAGCCGGAACAGGAGACGGTGCTGAAGGCGCTGGCATGGGCGTAGGAGCCGCCGCAGCCGCAGCGGGCATTGGAGGGGCCGTTGGTGCCGTTGCAGCGACTGGTGGGGCAACTGGAGCCGCAGGAGGGGCAGGAGGAGCAGGAGGAGCAGGGGGAGCCGCAGCAACCGGAGGACGTGCTACCGGGGCAGTCACAGGGGTAGTCACCGGGGTACTTGCTTGTGCCGCAGCCTGACCCAGATAATACCTTTGTTCATCATAAGTAATCAAGTTCAGGAACTCACTCGGATCAACCATTGCATCCACATTCTGCACATATGCTAGCCAAGACGGATCAAGCACTACCCGCCCAGGAGCAGCAACTACATCGTACTGCGTTAGCATCATCTGGCCCTGTGAGCACCTTTCCGTGTCCTTAACAATGTAAAGAACCTGAACCCCTGCCGGATTCTCCATGTTATAGAATTCCTGACCATCCGGCGACATTTCGCACAACGTTGCCAGCTTGTCAAACACCTTCCCAGGCGCGAGCCACATCTGATGCTCAATCGTTTCCTGGCCCTCACGCAGCGGCTTGACACCCGCGATTTGATCATAGTCCATAATTGGTAGAACGTACTTATCTGATGCCTGAAGCTTCCTGGCCTTCTCCCGTGCATTCTTCAGTACGGAATCCTTATTCACAAGATCATTATAACCGTCCTTGCTCAGATTCTTACGGGTTTCCTTCGTATGTCCAAGTTCCTCAAGCCTAGCATTGAACTTATTCCACCAAGCCTGTTCCTCTTCACAAAATGCACAACGAATTGGTTGGTTAAATAGAGGCTCAAACCCAAGCACTTCGGTCAGGTACTTGTTGAAATGAATTGGACAAACCGTATTAGCAAAGCCAACTGATCCATCGGGTCGGGAATAATTGCTAACACTGTGAACCGGAACCTTGAAATAGAATGAGCAAAGATCAGCCGGAACACTTGCCGTAGCATTGCCAGTAGCCGCCATATTGAACTTGGCTACATCATTGACCGTTGGGTTGAAAATCTTCCACCTTGACGGATAGAACGTAGGAATTAGCACACCATTATTGTGCTTCTGCTTTGCTGCATCTGGTAGTGGTGAAAAGAGCTTACTAACGCCCTTTGATGGTGTAGGATTTGTCTGATTAGCTGCCTTCTCTGCTGCGATTGGCATGTTCATCTTTCCCATTTTTCAAACCTCTTTCTAGCTACTTTTCGAGTAGCGCATCAAATCTCGCTCATTTCTAGGAGCGGTTAACCCAGTATTACCCGGTTTTTGCTGTATTAGACCAATTACTTCCTTGATGTGGAAACTCTTAGCATTCAATCTCTCAGCTACTATACGAACAATTTCGTAATTCTCAGATAACTTACTCTCTGTATTTACGACATCTTCGTAATACCATGCTGGATCTTGGTTAATGTATCGGAACATGGAATTCTTGTATTCTTCCAAGGATTCGCTGCAACTTGCTCGCTTATTGGCGATAAGGTAGCCAGCATTAGCAAACTGTTCCCTTTGGCTGTCGGTTGTTTCTTTACCATACATATTGATAACTGTATCGGTAATAGAATCAATCGTCGCTTTTGTTTCGCCGTAAGAAATGAGCACATCTTTAGCGAATTTCTTATTCCATGCCCACCAACGGCTTTTCCAATCCTCTTTGAAATTATCCAGCTTTGTCTTTAGCCTTAATGCAAAAGCTTCCCAGTAGGCTTGGACGCTGGCATGAGTGTGCAATAAGTCGTCAATTTCCTCATCATCGAACCTTAGCATAGCTTCGATGTCAGTTTCCGTCATAGTTTCATCAAGTGCGAAACTTAACCCAGTTTCCTTTGATGAGGATAATGTAAATTTACTTGTCAAGAGTGTTCATCCTCATTCTCATCATAAATTCCCGATGTCCAATCAACACCAAGCTTACGAATCAGATCCGTAAAGTCCTCAAGGTCATGCTTACGAATACCTGAATTTCCCTCTTTTATGTGCATCATCTCATGAAGCAATACATACTTCTCTTGCTTTTCACGTAGCCCAGTTTCGCCAGCATCAAATCGCTCAAGTGGCGCATTGTTCAAAGCAATGATGTAAGATATGTCCAGCAGATCATCAAGGAATTGCGTATGTTCAGCAGTTTCGTCAAAATCTTCAACGATAATTTGATTCTTCTTTAGCGCCATATAGGCATACCACGTTAGCATGTTCTTTGGTGGTGCAATGTACCAACACTTGCCAAGCCACTTTGCGTTGGGATCAGAGACTCTTACAAAAGCGACTTTGGTAAGGTCTACATGACCAACTTCATTTTGGAATTCAACAATAAGATCCCTTGCGACTGTCCTTAGCCCTTCATCCAGAATCCACTCACTGCCGTTTTTACTTTCGATAATCATCTGTCTGTTCTCCTTGCACTGCGCTTCGCTGTGCCGCCACCACCATAAAGCTTTTTCCCAATACTTGTACTCTTTTGTCCACTACGCTTTGCACCAGCTATTAGCCAATCTTGCCACTTTCCTTCATAATCCGTATCAGCAAACCCTTTACCTTCAAGAACTAGCCCACAAGTTCTGCACCTTAAACGAAAATACGAACAAAATTTCTCTGTTGGCCATACTGAACACTGCATTGCCAAAAAAGCTGTCTTATCCCGATTAGCGCATCGGGGACATCGCAAATCAGTTGTCCAAGGAGCAGGCACAATGCTTAAACTACAGCTTTCTGCGTATGCTCAATATAACAATTACAAATACTAGTAGGCCGATCTATCATCACCGTCCCATCTTTTACATGAATCTTGTACATAATAGACCTTCCACGCAAAAGACGCAGACTAAGCCCGAATCTTGTACTCCAGAACCAAGAACGAATTCTCTGGGACAGGGTTAATTCCCGCCTTAGCCGTTGCCTAAGTTCCTGCTCAGTCACATCTTTCAAAGCTGCATTCTTCATTATTCTGCCTTTTCCTTAATTTCATAGCCGTCCGGAATGTAATTCATCGCCACAACTGCTTCACGCACAACATCATTGAAATTTCCTTCAACAATGAAAGAACTACCACAAGAATTTACCCAGATTTCATCCTTCAATTGACGAACAATTATGTTTTCCGGGTTGAGTGCCAAAGATTCCCCGGTTTCTTTGAGTATAAAAATTGCTAGGCGCATTCCTTAACCTTCTTTGCAAACTTAGCCAATGATTTCTCACCTTCATCAAACTGCTTTACCCAATTTGAATAAACATCTGCGCCGTAAGCATTACAAAGTTCATCACAAAGAATATCACCTAGCTCGTCCCAGCCAATACTTTCGTCAGCAAGACTATGCTTTCGATATGCCATTTCGATAGCTCGCAAAACCCTGTCTTTCGGTGTAACCACTGTACAAATCAGGGAATGTTCCTTCCACCCTTTTGGATCTTCTGGAAACCCCTTGTGGCATTTCCCGCATACCCAAACCCGGTCTTCGTCTTCATCTCTGCAACCACAGCCCATTAGCCCACCTTCCTACACCAACTAGGAACACTGTGTCCTACATGAAAACCAAAACAATACGGACACGAATATGTCTCAAGCTCTTCGTTATATGAAGTCTTCATTATTAGCACTTTTTGATCAGCCTCTTCCTTCGTTGCATACCTTATCTTACGAGCACAGGAGTTATGTTTAGTAGACGCTCTGTTTTGTCTTGTCGGAACATAAACCTGAATCATTGCCTTTCTCCATCAGTTAAAAGTTCCCTCTGTCAAAAGCTGCTTGAACAACTTCATCGTTCGCTTACCAATTTCTTTCCGTGCTGCTTTACTCTCAATAATCTCGCCGGAAGCCTCACGCGAAACATCCTCAAGCATTGCCTTGATAATCTTCGTGGCATCTTCCATTTTAGGCTCTGGGAAACCGTCAAGAACATGCTGAAGACGCATAACCGTTACCCACTCTTCACTAATCGCCTTTGCATCTTCCAAAGCCTTGATTTCATCGGGATCAGAAAACTTTGGCGTATGTTCGCGCTCTGCAAACTCTGGGCGCTTATGCTTGCAAATGATTCTACCTTCCCCGTTAATCGTCACTTCGATTGGGGGGTGTAGGACCACGCCTTCCCGCATATGACCCGCCCCAAGGCCATTCCTGACCGCCTGAACGCTATCTGCCATGATAGCCGCGTTGATTGCCTCTTCCGTTGTGTCAATCAATTCATAATGTACGAACTCAAAACCAAGACTAGTTGCCAATCTATCGGCTTGTGGAACACTCAGCCATTGATCCTCATTAAGCAAGACTTCGAAAGCAACGAACTTCAACTCTTTTCCATAGGTAGCCGACATACCCTGAAGCTTTCCACCATAAGCTTCACCGTAGATAGTGATAGACTTTGTGGTAGGGTGCTCAAGGAAGTTTTGCTCGAATGTTGCCTTCAGCTTTTCCTGATCAAACAAAGAAACAAATTGCTCATGCTTTGAACCACCAGAAAAAAACTTGAGTTCCTTCGTTTCAGCATTGTATCGTACATGGGCAGAAGTACCGTGAATCTTCTCAAGTGCCCAACATTGCTTGAAAATTAGGATTACCTTATTGCGATAAAGGTTCTCTATATGTCGGTAGCCGATGTTACACCTTCCTTTCTAATTCAGTCTCGCCTTCGTCTCTACCAGCATAAGCACTAAATCTTGGTTGTCAAGCCCTTGCCACAATATGGGCAAAAACTTCGCAAATTTACCTTTTCCTCAAGCTCTGCAATGTAGAAAAGCATATCTTGAACCGTTCTTGCGTTTACTAGTGACAAAGCTGAATCAACATCTTCAACAAGTCGCATAGTTCGCTCCATTAGTCTTGCGTCCATGTTAACTCTCCAATTTCTTTATGGCCTCATCAAGCATTTTATTGGCTTCTTCGTTCTCACAATCCACCGCAATACTGGCTAACGCAACAGCCATATCGGAAACACATCTACTATCAGGCGGTTCGTACCTCATAAGCATATCTACGGCAACTTCCAGCACTTTTTTAACCCTTTTGTTAGCCTTCTCAAGTTCCTCCACCTTGCGCTCTGCTTCGCTGGCGCGGCGCAGAGCTTCACCAAGTGCGCCACAATGTGCCCAAAGGTTGTCTTTGCAGGGGTAATTTTTGGACATTAGATAACCCTCTCTGGCTTGTTCGTCTGGTACTCAACCCAAATTCCACGTTCAGGTACAATATCGTTCATTGAAGTACCCCAGCAGTCAGACCACATCATCCGGAATTCGTACAAAGAGATAGAATAGTTATCGAAAGAAGCTAGAAGCTCAATTGCGTCTTTCTGGTTGTACGCACAGACATTTGCTGTACACTGCTTGAATTTTCCAGCAACAGTAGTAGCAATAAGACCGTTCCAAACCTTTAGTGAACGTTTACGAGACATTACTTTACCTTCTTCATCTGCTTTTTGTCAAATTGGCCAATCGTTGTCTCTACGTACCAAGAAATTAGGCCAACGTTAAGGCAAGACTGTACTTTACACATTGCCTCTTCTTTGGTGAGAAATACCCCAGGATGAACCAAGCCAACACGGGCCATTCCGGAATCCCCGTTAGCGTCAAACGCCAGAACTACGTAAACCTTGTCCATACTCGCCTCCTGACCATATAGTAAGGATGAATTTGGGAATGTCAAGGGGGGATTTTGAAATTCTTTAGGGCTTAACGTACATGAGGTCAATACCATAGAATTCTTTGATGGCGTCTTTGATCCTTGTGACCCTGGGTGATTTATTACCACTGCCCCAACCCCAATTGCCAAAGGAGCTACGGTTGACTAATCGCCAAGCCACGTCGAAAAGTGAAGTCCCATTGGCATCCGATTCTTTGCGGGCATTGATGAAGAGTTTGTAGGCTGCTCCGGGATTATTTTGCCAGAGGTTCCAGAATAATGCAGGAGATAGCGTGGTCCAGTCGTCATTGAGGAGATTACGAATTGTTTTGTATTCACCTAATGGGGGACGGACTGGATCTAGAGCATGAATTAACTCATTTTTACCGAACTGCTCCTGTGCTCGTTGAACACGGGGATCTTGGCCGATTGTTCCGAAAAGGATCGCCAGTTGAAGGGCTGAGTCTTTGCTAGACATGCAAATATCGACTATTCGCTTTTTCTGGCTGGGGAAAGCAGGATTTAGTATCTGTTTCTTGGCAATGTCGTAAAACTTGCCTGAAGAGATTGAAAAATTGAACTTAGAGAATTTGTCTTGTAGTTTTAAATCGTCCCAAAGCGTTGTGCAAATTTCATCGGACTCGACTAGAATTGTTTTGAAGGATTCTAGAAGACGTTGCAAGCGGCCAGAAGTAAACGTGTGCCGGAGAAACCCCCAGGTACAACCCGTTCCGTCGAACATTGCCACAGAGTTGTAGGAACCCTCGCTTCTGGCAATAACACCCATAATCTTTGTCCACTCGCCCCACGGAGCAGGGGGGTTAAATTTTGCGGAGCCAAGCACACGCGGCCCTTCCATATCCTTGAAGTGTACCCAATCAACCTTTATTGGATTTGTCATATTCTTCCTTCCATTTCAGATACTTTGCCATTAACGTTTCGAGAGTTACACCGGGAGGCGCATCATAATGCCAGTCCCTATGTTTAGCCTTATGCTCCTTAACCCACATTGGTTGCATATTACTTACGTTGAAAGACTTCTTTTGATTTTCAGGAATCTTCTGATCAAACGAAACAAGGGGAATTACATGATCAATTTCCCACCCCTTTGTGGAATTATTATTCCAACTCATTTCCTCTCCAGTTTCTGGGTTTGGATAAAATTGGGACTCTATATATGCGCGAGCAACACTAATAGAACATCCTACCAATTCCATAGTAGAAGCTGATTTCCAGCCTTTTTTTATAGCAGACCTTACCCGCGCCCGACACCGCACCAATAGCCTATACTCAGGGTCTGTCAGCATTCTCATTCTTCTGTTTTCCCTATTATATGTATTAAGTTTCTCCCTACCTTCCGGAGTAGCCCTATATGCTCGCCGTGTTTCCAAGGCCTCTTTCTTATGCGCCTCTCGATAAGCTTTTCTGTACTCAGCCTGCTCTTCTTTATGCTTCTCATAGGATTTTTTACAAGTCTCTTTCCTTATCTCCTTGTTGTTGTGTGCATACTCTAATAGTCTTGCATTCTCTTTATCTCTCCACGCCCTATCTTGCCTATCTCTAAAGACTTTTGTTGCCTTTGCCGTACATTCTATGCACCACACAGACAAACCATCGACAACAAACTTATCCACATAAAAAAGAGGGGAACCTTTTTCTTTTTTACAGCGAGTACAATATTTAGAAGCGACCGGAACCCGGCTACCCGAATCAAATTCCGCTTTAAGTTGTTTTCTCCTGTTTTTTGCCCAAACTTTATGCTGTTCTTCATATTGTAAACGAACTATTCTATTTTTCGCGTTAAAACACTCTTTGCACTCATTCAAATGCCCATCTTTTGCCCCAGTCCTCTTTGGAAACAAATCAAGGAGTTTTACTTCTTTGCAAGTCCTACAGGGTTTCGATACTGGTATTTGTTCATCTATCATAGTCATATAATATAACATACGATAGGTAGGAGAAATAAAGAACAGACACTTAAATTTTATTGGAAAATATTTAACCTTTGTCAGACCATCGCTGACAAACCGATGTGTCAACTAATAACGGAACTTCGAACTTTGTGAACTCCCGCAACCAAGTACACATGAAGTAATCCATTATACGTTCTGCTTTTTCAACCTCTTCATCTTTTACCAGAGCTATCAACTCATCGTGGACGTAGTTCACCATTGAAGCATCCATCTTCTCATCTATAAAGGCTTGGCTAATTTGAATGAATGCCAATGATGCACACTCTGCACTCCCCCCCTGGATCGGACTATTAACTGCCTGACGCAATGCACCATTTACTTTTGATAGAACAAATTTTCTTTCTCTGTTAATTGAGCACCCAACTATGTAATTGCAAGACAAGCAATGAGAAAAAGAATTCATATTTCCTTTTGCTTTAATCAATTGCTTAATATCAAACTCAGAAACATTGTATAAATCATTTGGATCAATACCCAACCAGCCGGGGAACGGTCCGTCGCGATAACACCTTGGTCTTACCGAATCATCTGGCCACTTCATAGCTTGTGGAATTGGAGCCATTGCTTCTGGCAAATGTCTCCTACGACCAAACATTGTAGTTACAAAACCGTGGGTTTTTACGAACCCATGAATTGAATCAATCCAAGCTTTTAATGTCTTGGCCACACCAAAGAACTCATCATTAATTAGATGATCGGCTTCCTCATATGAAATATTCAAAGCCTTGGAAAGAGAAAAGGTTGATTCCCCATACAACAGGCCGAATGAAATGCTTTTTGCCGCAGACCTTTGTTCCTTGTACAACTCCTTCACATCATGCACATCACAAGGTAAATGATAAACACGATGTGCCATTTGAGCGTGTAAATCTTCGTTGTTGTTTAACCAATCAATCCACACGGGTTCTTTTGAGAGGTGCGCTGCCATACGCAATTCCATCTGGGAGAAATCTTTGAAAATAAACTTGTATCCTTGTGGTGCTAAATAAATACTCTTTACAATGTCCCCCCCATTTTCTGTCTTAGGAAGGTTAGTCATGTTTGGTTGATTTGAGCGAAGACGTCCGGTCAACGTATCAAGAAAAAATGAGCTATGTATGATTCCAATCTTCCCGTCATCTGCATACTCTCTTACATAATCTATTGCTGGCTGAACATAGGTTCCTTGTATCTTTTGCGCTCTTCTATATTTGAGCAAAGGTTCAATAACGGGATGTGTCAATTCCGACAAAGCCTCAATATCAACAACCCATTTATGATGTTCCCCTTTCCTACCTGGAGGTTTTAATTGATCAAAAAGGATCTCACCTAACTGATCATTACTTCCAACATTAAATTCTTTTCCAATAATTGACCAAATCTCCTTTTGCGAGGATTCCATAATTGCCAATTGATCTATTACAATTTGTTTAGCTCTTTCCAAATCAACTGGCATACCTGCTAGCTCAAGCAATAAGATATGATGCGACAATGGCATTACAATATTTTCGAATGCCCAAGTTAGTCCTTCGTCTTCCATCATCTTTGCAAAAACAAACTTCAGCGCAAGAACGTAACAGGAATCCGAGCAGCCGTAGGGATAGAGAGTTTCTATTGGAACCTTAGAGTAACGTTGCAGCCTCGGATCAAAGTACTTTAATGCGGACTTTAAATCATCTTTGAATTGGGAAGCCTCTGTTGAAAGGTAAAAGTCAGAACAACCCAACTTCGTGACATTGCCTTCGTCATCAAAGTCAGACTTCAATGCGTGAGAACAATCGGAACGCGATTCATTTATCAAACTGTGGGCAAGCATCGTGTCAAATGCAAACCCACGCACCCTGATCCCCAAAAGAGTACATAATTTTCCAATATCAAACTTTCCGTTATGGGCAATCTTGGGTTGGTCCGATTCCAGAACTCCCCTTAGCAACTCAACAACATCGTTTTGCTTCTTTCCCCAGAAAGGGTCATCATTAGATTTAGTTAATGGAATGTAAGCAGCGTTGCAAGGAACCCAAGGATCAGGACACTCGCTAAGGCCCCACGCAAAGCTCAGGCCACACAATACTTCGGGGTACACGCCCTCTAGTTTCACTTTTGATGTGGGGTGAGAGGTTTCTGTGTCAAAAGCGAGTTCTGGGGCCTTTTTGAGTTCACCAACTAACCATTGCAACTTCTGAAAGGTGTTAATCAGAAAGAAACAAGAAGGTACCTGGGCATTGGAAAAAAACAAAGTTATTCCTTATCCTCTGGTTCGCCATATGAGCCCTCTGACACCCCATCCAAGCTCCGATCTTCTTCTGCATACCTTGCCCTACGAATTTCAGCATGGCGCAAGGAAATCCATTTCTGTGCCTCTACAATTGCAATTAGAATGTCAGGCAGATCCCGCTGTTGGATATATGGCCCGCGCTTCCTCGAACCATCCTGTGAAAGAAACTCACGACACAGCCTCGCGTCGTAAAACACCTTTACACCATCTCTGGATCTTGACTCGTATACCTCACATACACCTGCCCCCTCAATGAAACTCTGTACTAGAACACGTTGCGCATCAAACTTCTCTTCAGTCATTTTGTACCTCTGCTTCAGTTAAGTCCCGTTATTGGGAATCACTTGCCATTTAGAGCCTTTAATTTCAGAACATCAGCTTTCCTCACATGTTTAGTTCCTCTAATTTTCACAACTTTCAAATTTCCTTTTTTTGCGTGACTGTACAAATTAACGTAACTACACCCGTATAAATCGGCTGCTGAGCTAATAGTCAGCCAATCTTCGCCTAATTCCTCCTCCCCATCCCCGCAGGCAATTTTCGGCTCATCCTTCAGCGAATTCTTCTTCATCGCCGCAGTCCTAGAAGAACTCAACGCATTTTTCGGTGAATCCTTGACCAATTTCTTCGGCAAATTCCCCTTTTCAAAATCGATACCCAATTGCAAATCCCCACGCACTGCCGCATTCGGTCCATGCTTTTCAAGATCCGCTAACCGCTCCTGAACATTTTGGTAAAGCTTTTCGTAATCCATTTTGCCAAGAAATTCGACAGCATTGCCAAAGTCATCGCCCCCTAAGCCAATTCTATATGCAAATACGACTAGGCAAAATCGGCTAATATTGCAAGTGATTTGGCAAGATCTTTCGAAAATATGTTGGCAAAACCGGCACTCAGTCCCACCAGCCAATTTAGCAGCAGGATTACACTCATGGGCAGTCAGTGAAGGATGGCTGAAGCATTCGACACCAATAGCGTCATCGGGCAAATTCACGCTATAGAATTTGCTAATTCTTTCCGCCATTTCCTTATCCAATGGCAGCTTATGTTTCCAGACTAGCAGTTCTTTTTTATTTTCCATTCATTCACCTTTTTCTAACATCGCTCTCAACTTTATTACTTCTAGTCTATATCCAATTATACAATACAACCCAGATTTTCCATCTCGCTTACAGGTACTAGGCTCATACTGTTCCCAAGTAGATTTATTATATGATGGACACTTTTCCCTACTACAAAAGAAATCGTAATCCTCAACTCTTGGATTTATCTCTTTGTCCATTATAAATTACCTTCTTCTTTTTCAGCAATGAGTCTTCCACAAAATGGGCAAAATAGAAAACCTTTTTCAATACGACTGTAATTCTCAAAATCTATAGTTTTATCGCAAGAAGTTTCATAATGATATGCAGTATTATATCGATCATGCCAAAAACAAAAATCTCGGCTCAATGTATCTCTTAGTTCCATTTCTCACCCACTAAACTTTGTTAACGCCACCTTTTTATCACCAGAACACATATACACGAAAGACTTGGTTCCTATATAAATTTTGACATCATCTCCGTCCATTGCCTTGAGTGCTTCCATCATTGCTTTTCTATGAACGCCAAAGTCTTCTGCTTCTGAAGGTAAATCAATAACAACCAAATTCTCGGCAACTTCTGTGCCCTTGTAAGTCTTGCACGATATTCGCCAAGTATTTTGGTCATTTTCGATACGTGTCCAGATAGCTCCTGTTTCATCATTTCCCATTACAGCATGGATGGACGTGAGAATATTGATAAGATCCTTGCGATTAGCTGTAAATGAATTGCCATCAGGTTCCCCAAACATTGTGAAAAGATCCTGGGGCAGTTTATCATCAAGGAGCATGGAATAGAATGTAACCCCGCTAGCCAATACCACGCCAAATACATTGTCGTTGAGCAGGAGGGCTTTCCTATCCTTGTCCTTGAATCCTTTGAGTACCAAGGCGGCTTCTGATGAAATGACAATACGAGGGCAATTGAAGGCCTTAGAATCGGTAACGACTACACCACAACTTGCGAAGCCCAATTTCGCAAATTTTGTGTAAGATTCACCGCACTCTACGAGAATACCCTTGAAACGCTTGTCCTCTTTGATAGCTTTGGCGCAGTATATGAGATTGTTTACGAAATCCGGAATTTCGTAAGTTGTTAGATCCTTCAATGTTATAAAGTCAATAATCGTATCGAGCATTGGGAGTTTGGCTTCGGTTTCCCCCTGCTTGATGAATAGTCTAGCTTTTGCTGGATTGAATTCTATTGGTAACTTTTTATCCAGCTTTTTTACAACTGCTGTAAAATTATCCGAATTGACACCAAAAGCGAATTCGTCGGGAATTGACAAATCTTGGATAAACGTGACGTAGAACTCCGTAGATTTTGCGTATATGTGCAGAATTCCGCCAGTATTACGGAAAAATACGTGAGTATTATCCGACATTTTGTCAACGCATCGGCAAAAATCAGCAAGCATTTGGTAATTTAAAGTGAAACTCATATGTTCCTCGCCACATCTACATGAACAACTGAAACAACCTCAACAATTGGATCTACTACACCATGAAAATCATCAAACAGAGGATAGGGAAAAGTACGAACAGCATAAAGCCAAGGAGCAAATCCATCTTCCCAATCTCTCCAAAATACCTCAGTAATTTTCCACAAAATGGTATCCATTCCTAGCCCCACATAAACATTGTGCCTAATCCGGCTGCGAAAAAACACAAACCCATATACGGACTATCGCTAAAAATTACAGCACAGGCACAAGCACCCCACATAGCTGCTGTTGCTAGACCTTTTCCCATGTTACTTCACTTTCCTTACTAATGTCCAACCATAAATTTCCAACCATACTGTCAATGGATGGCAAGGGTCATCGCTGGCTTCACTGGCAATTTCCTTGTACACTTCATCATCAACGTCTTTGAATTCCATCAATTTTGTAAATGGAAATTCCTCATCGGCATCAATAACAAGACCATCAAAACAATCCTTCAAATCCCGTATATCCGTATAAACTAGAAGATCCAAATCCTGTGCTGCATCCATTACAGCTTGCCTATCGGTTGGATCTATGTAGTTTTCCTTATCACACGTATGTTTTGTTTTCACGCTAAATTCCTCCAACCACCAACATAATCATGCTGCACACGTTGTCAAGTGTACCGGCTCAACTTTTTGAAAATAAAGAGGTTGTACTACTGTCAAATCCATTGCTGCCCTTTTGATTTGTTTTTTGCACGAATATACGCAATTTTTTGATAAATTACAGCATCTTGATAATTCGGTGTTCGAACTGTAAGGACTTTCCAACATTTCCGCTAATACCACCAGCGCATTTTGGGAAATTCTGTACATAATCTTCTTGAGCATTTCCCGTGCTGCTGTGGTAGATTCTTGGTCACTGTGGGTATCCTTGAACATATTGCTAAACATTTCAGAATCTTTTGTGCTGAAATCACATTCCAGAATCTCTTGACCAATTCTTTCGACAATCTTGATTTTGCACTTTTTGGCACTAGTACGCAACCAACCATTTCGTTGTGTGAAATATAGCGTAAGCATGTCCAAATACTGTTGGCGAATCACCTTGTACATGTAGGAAGCCAAAGAGCTTTTCTTTACGGAAACTATGTGCTTATACTGTACCCAAAATTTCTCTAATTTTTTAGTTTTCTTGTATTTGGGGGTAATCAATCTAGCGCATTTTCCGTCACGCATGTCCATTTCGTACAATCTGCCCTTATACCTGAATAATGGGGCTTTATACGCCACATTCGCCTCTACAGCAGCTAATAGCAAATCCTGTGTTAAATCAATTGGATCTTTATGAGTAATCCTTTGCAAATCATTGGCCGTAGATTTCAAAAGCGGTAGCCATTTTTTGAGAGCATTGGCCAACGCTGGTTCCGTTCGTTTTAATCCATCAATTGTTGAATTTAGTAAATCTGTTACTGATTGCATTCCCCCTCCAAATGTTGTTGAATTTCCAAGAACCTTTCTTTACTAAGGCTTCCCGGATCTTCGTCTAATTCCAACTTAACAACATTTGGATGTAATTCAAACGCTTCTAGTTCGCAATAAAGCTTCTTTACGAAATCTTTTTTAAATTTCTTTCCAATTACGACATCGCCATCCAAACAAACAATTGGCCGTAAACCATACAACGTGCAAAGATAGAAAATCTTGTTGAACTGTGCTGATGTGGCTTCCTTGGTGAACAATCCCACAGATTGAACACCGTATGTCGTCAATTTCCAGACATCCGATGCTCCTTCTACGATCCACAAATCGGGGGTTCTGTTATTTATCAACCAACCGCCATAAAGCATTTGTTGCACAGGACTACCAGAAGGAAATTGCCACCTTTGTTTTTTGAGAGGATTCAAATAACGTACTTGAAACGTTTTGTAGGTTCCATCTATTTCAAAAATTGGTGAAACAATTGAATCCCCAAGCTGTACTTCATCACATTTTCCGAATTTGCCGAGCATCAAGCCAAACTGATCGATAATGGATTGGCCAAGTTGTCGCTTCTCAAGATATTCGCAATTTGCCAAAGGTGCGAGAAATTGAGGAGATGGCCATTGGTTAATCTTTGGCGTATTATTAAAACTGTCTTCTATTCCTAGCAGTCTATCGATATTTACTTCGGTATGTGAATCTTTTAGTCTTTTGTAAACCTCTCGCCAAGAAGTAAGCCCTTCCATGAGCTTGTAAAACAGGAAGAAATTACCACGTACTCCGCATTTGGAAGATCCACAAACAAATAAGCCACGATCTACATCAATTGAGAAAGACGGGTGCCTATCGTCGTGGAATGGACAGCGGGTATGGATTTTGCCACTAAAATTTGGTGACTTATCCGGGAATTTAGAAAGTATGTAGGATTTGGGAGTCAAAACTGTGTCTTCTTCCAACGACCTTTTTCATCTCTTGGAACATTCTTCATTTCACCCCTAAGTGCTGCTTTATCTCGTTCAGACCACTCAGTCCGTGCTGTAGTAAGCAACGGTGCAGACAACAAAAAGCCTTTAGCAGTTATTTTTACAACTTCTGTAACAGGAACTTCAATTTCTTTACCAAAAGAAAACTTACGAACAAGCAGCACTGGAGTCTTTTTTGTTATTACCATATATCCCGGTTCATAGTCATCATAAGTTCCGCCCCCATGATTTACCGGACCATCACACCGCCAAGAGCACCCTGAAACCCAAGCAATAAAAGGGGTACAAGGCTGAACAACCCAAACATGCGCCCCAGGATTACTAATATCTACCAAACAAGCCTGCACAGACACCTTTGTACCTATCGGATATTGCTCTAGTAACTCCCACTCTTTTTGATGTTTTCGTTTCATTGTTTTCTCCTCTCAGCTTCATACTGCTCATACAAAACATGAGCTTGATCCATAATTCTCTTGTGCATAAAATTTCCACAAATTTCCTTTGTCGCCTCAATATAGAAATCAACAATTTCCCGCGAACTACTTCTCTTTGGGCGCAACTTATTAATTTCTGCTTGAAGATTTGAAATTTCTGCGCCTAAGAACTCCACCCTCCTATTGTATTGATCCCGCTCCTCCGCACCACAAAGATAAGGTTTACGCAATTTGACTTGTGCCAACTCTTGCTGCTTTCCCTTAACAACACGAACAAGAGCTGCCCTTTTATCTTCCTTTGTCCATTCGTCCCAATCTGGAAAATAAGCAGAAACATTTTTCGGCTTTACAACAGAAGCCTGATACTGCTGAAATTGTGACGCCTTCTTATACACAAAACACCTCGAATAAATTAGAAAGGATTTACCTTCAGAGCATTTTTCCACAAATCATGCATACTTCGTTCAATTACCATGCGAGCAATATCAGCATCCAGCACAATTTCTGGAATCTTTATTTGACCGCTACGAATAAAAGCAGGAGAAAGAACAATCAAACCTTCCTCCTCCTCTTTCTCATTCTGGTCAATATTTATGGTCAAGTCAACGCCTTGAGAAATACCAACAGATTTCCCTTGATGCGCCTTATTCAAACGTTCCGCTGTTGCCCCTTCTACTTTTGATTGGGAAGCAACAATTCCCAAAGTATTGAACGCATCCAAATGGTTCTTCAAATCCCAAACACTTCTAGTCTGATTCAAATGGTCTTCCTTGCGAATCAGGGAAGGTTTGATCAGGTTAAGGTAGTCCCATACTTCCAATGCAAATGAAATGCCTTCTCTGTCCTGCAACTTCTTTACTTCGTCCTCAACTTGCTGAACTGTTGTCTCTTGTGGCGTACATTTGATAATCTTCAGCCTGTTATTCCAATTTCTCATCCAATCAAACAGCCGATCCATACTATCTTTTTCTTCAGCCGTTATCAAATAATTTCTAATACGGTCAAAGTTGGTTTCCATGAACATAGCATCAAAACGAGCAGTAGTCAACTCCATCGAATTCTCAAACGTTATGTGCAAAACGTTGAAACCTTGAAGAACCCCAGCATACGACATTGCATTCAAAATGATTGACTTGTACCGTTTAAAAGGAGCAAGGAAATTGACAATCATTGGAGCTTTCAAAACAAATTGAGCGTCCAAACCCCTGATACCAGTCAAAATTCTTGGATTGATAGAAGGGTTGTCTCTTTCCAGTTTCCTGCGCTGTTGCCGTTCCTGATAATTTTCGGCATAGTCGATATACTGGAATTTCTTTCCTTCAATAACTGCCTGCGCTGCGCTTACACCTTCCCGAATGTCCTTCAAACAAAAATCAATTCTGTCTGACCTATTCAACGCCTCAAATGCTTGGCGGATTTTTGAATTCACAACGGACCACGCAACATATGCCGTGAATTTGTCCTTAGCATCATCTTCGAATGTCAAATTCCTGTTGTAAAGTGCGGAAAGCTGTTCCTTGTACCTGTCCCGCGTTTCGTCATCCGGAACACTTGTCAATTCCTGATCAAGATAACCAAACGGAAGCCTTTTCCATGCTCTAGCCTTGAGGATTTTGACAAGCCATTTGTAAGATTCTACATTGAAGAAATCCGCCTCAATTGCTTCCAGCGTTTCATCCGTAGCAACATCCACACCTTGCACCAGAGCAGCAAGGAACTCAGCCTCAACTTTGGAATCAAGTATCATATCGGCCAATCCGTCCTACTGTCCATCAATCGCAAATCTTCCCCACCCCCAACCTCAACTGCCCTGAAAACCTTACCCCGGCCAATTACCCCATCTGGCCGAATTTCTAGCAAAGAATCCAAAGTGTGCTGATACTTTTCGGCAATAAATTTGGGTGGATAGTTTGTGGTAATAATTGTTGATAATCTGTTATCTCTACGGTAATGAAGAACTTGCTGAAGCGTTGCTAAAAATGCTTCCTTTTTCCATGAAGATTCCGCAGCTTCCGCGCCCAAATCGTCCAACACATATACGGAAGATTGCCACAATTGTCCATCTTCTGCACTGAAATTCATTTGCAATCTTTGGGCAGTCTCAAAACCATAGGATCTGTCTCTGGAATAGTTCTCCGTCCGTTGAAAATACTTTGCCAATACATAAGTCAAATAATGTGCTAATGTTGTTTTACCCCTGCCCTTTTCCGAAGAATACATAAACAACGATAAACCCTTTTGCAGCACATCAACAGGTGAATTTGCCCAATAATTGACGAAATCTTCACCCGATTCGAACTTTGGGTAAACATATTCGTCACTACTTACGAAATCCAAGGTTTCGTCACAAAATCCACCACCTAATAAACGATTATACGCACGAAACTTGACTAAGCAATTGCAAAGTATTAGCTCGCCCGCTGCATTACACAGCTTTCCTTCTCCTTGACACAGAAGGCAGGAACCGACTATTTCGTCTTTTAGTGTCATTATCTAGAAATTGCCGCCAGTGCAGCAATAAACACAATGCACACTATAAGCTCTGCAAACAACTGGTCCATCTTTACTCGCTTTTCTTCAATTCCCAACTATCACAAATGCCCCAACTTGCAACTTCTCGGGAAACGGCCCATTCGTCCCAAAGACCCCATTGTTTGCTCTTAAACTCTAAATTCCTGTCACACCATTCCTTAGTTACGGTGTTTCCCTCATAAGGAATATCTCCAGAGCATTCCCCCATAGCCACACTTCCGCACTTTGGACGTTCTGATTTGTCAATGTGACAAAAATAAACATTAGGCTCATCATACTCGCTCATTCGGAAAACCTTAGCGCAGTTGTAGCACCCGTTCTGGACTTTGTAACTATCAGGTCGCATCTTGCATTTCCTCTGGTGGTTGATGCCAACCAAATTTAGGATCTGCACTACGCTTCTTATCGCATTCTGGACAAAGCGTTCTAATCCAGTGTTCATTTGTCCGAATTTTCACTTCTCGGGCAGTTCCACAAATTTCACAGATATACTTTGAGAATGTGTAATACTTGCTCAAAATATTTGTGATTTCTTCGGAACAAGGCTCAGTGTAAACAGTCAATTGCGCGAACTTTTCCTTGAGTTGTACTACCTTGATTTGATCCCCACCAGGAAGAGCGGTTAATTCCTTAGCCATTTGGAGAATCAGGGCGTACCAACCCGAACTACACTCGAATTCATGCCTGAACATAGATCCAAAAAGAGTTGGAAATTGTTCTAGCAAGGAATTGTCAAGTTCTTTCTTCATCTAATTTCCTTCTTTTCTAAAATTTCCCGTTCAGCTTCTAAATCTCTGGTAATGGCTTTCTCTGATGAAAAAGCCTCACCGTACCTCTTTCTGAGCTTGAGAATATTCAGTGTCATGCTCTCACTAAAATTGCTAGATAAAGCGTTAAGCATAACAGCAAGATACCAACATGCATCGCCCACCTCTTCAATAAGATTTACTTCATCAATTGGCTTACCATAGTAAATATGCTTCTTTAATACATCCAGCACTTCCCCTGCCTCTGTGGATAAACCAAGAGCAGCATGGAGTAGCCTAATTGTTTTTTCATCCTGGATACGCCTCTTTAATGCGTCCATGTCCGTTGATTCAGTCTTCAGCACTTCTTGTGTATAGATTTCTGGTGTCAAATACGTGCTCCTCTCCATTTCACATTGCGAATAATTGCCCCACCATCCATTTGAAGGCCCAAACCATTCACATCCCATAACCCAGGAAAAGCCCCCCAAGCTGAATATTCTTGCCAGGTAGGAGTTTGAGTAATCCTGCTTTCCTTTTTCCATTCATCACGAAATAGTTTGAAATTCGTTGTGTCACACCTTATTAAATAATACTTATTTGTTGCGTAATGTCGAAGGCCCTTACGCTGTGATCCGTCCTTCCTGTAATAAAACCCTTCACCAGTTATCGAAGTAATTTCGTCAAGCTTGGAATCATCTGTTGAAAGGGGTCGCCAACCCTTGGGAATATATCCGTCAGGGAATTGGCAGAGCGGCGATAAACCAAGCGACAGACGAATATCTTTCCAAGGATCATTCATCTTTGCCAATAACGCGGGCAAATGCGGATCATCAAAAGAATTCAACAACACCGTAAGCGAAACCATGAAATTATCTTGATTTTTTTGCTTTGCCTTGTCCTTGATGAATGCCAAGCCCCTGCGGAACTTTTCCTCTAGCCAAACATCTAGTGGAATTCCTTGAGATTCCAATTGGCACATCTTATCCCACAGCCGATGATAACCAGCTAATGTCTTATTTTTAGAAGCTGTATAAACAGGAATAGCTACGTTATTAGCTTCAACAACTTTCTTCAAAGATACGTAAGCTCTTCCGCAATGCTCTACCTGCAATTGGATAAAATCTAACATAAATTGGGCCAACTTTTTAAAATTATCCGCAGATCCTACATGTGCGCGAAGTTTTTTAATCATTGGCCACATCATTGTGTTATTGACCAACAATGCGGGCCTTTCCCACGAAGTATAATCAGTGAGAATGAAGAGAAGTACATAATATGACCACGGATCAATGTCAAATTTCTTGAGCTTTAGATATAGATTATTCAGCGCCTTCTTTTGTGGTTTAAGACCAAGCCATCTGCCGGGATTATCGTGCCAAGGAGAAATTGTTCCTTCATATCCATAATATCCCCAAATTTGTCTAGAAACATGGAGAAGTGCCTGATTGGATAAGGTTTCCTTTTCCTTGTCCATACTACTGATCTCAGAACGAACTAAACGCTTTGACCAATCACCCATCATGCATCTTCTCCAGCCAACTCATCCTCCAACCGCTGAATTTCTAGTTTCGCTGCTACCAACTCATCCTCCAACGTACAAATCCTGTTGTTCGCCCACTCCGGAGAATGCCTACAAATCTTGATCAGAGGGACAAAGTTTCCATCAATATCCAAGTAATTTCTAGCTTTTACTTCATCCATTTTTCACTCCCACCCGTGCTTCTTTTTCAACATTTCGTAATTCAACCATTTTGCGTACAGATTTCCACAATTGGGACAGAATTTGTCGGAATATTTGTTTGGATCACCTTCTGCTGCGCCTTTTTCGGACCAAAACTGCGAACGTGGACCAGGGAAGTCCAGCCAACCCCAGCCGCATTTTTCACATCTATATTCCGCGATAATCTGCACATTTTTCACTGCAAATACTTTAGCAAATCTTCCCTGCCCATCTCCACTAATTTATCGTCAGGCGTAGTAACTGCTTCCACGATGTCCTGCTTTCCTATCAGCTTTTCTTTAATAAGCACGTCTACAGAATTGTCAACGTCTAAAAACATAATAGTTGCAGGTTTCGCACGAATCAGGTCCAAAGCTGTAGGATTTTCCATTTCTACCCGTCTGTGGATTCGATCCAAAGACTGATTATAGAGAACATACGAATAAGGTCTGTCAACGTAAATTGCTGTCCTAGCTCTTGCTAACCAGTCCGTACCCGTCCCCGCTTTTGCTGGAATCGCTACTGCTATTCTTGGCCAGCCGTTTGATTCAAAAGCCGTTGAAATTTTCTCCAGTTCTATATTGCTAAT
>Ga0265297_10001021_pt1 | contig 70774 bp, 64 predicted proteins | sample Munlanlwell13791_FD_192502 | JGI IMG/M metagenome (GOLD analysis project Ga0265297, IMG submission 192502) | Leachate microbial communities from a municipal landfill in Southern Ontario, Canada - Leachate well 137-91 | ecosystem: Engineered > Solid waste > Landfill > Unclassified | place...
AGATTTACAAATACAACAACAAGAGAATTCACACTAAACTAAAAATGTCCCCAAAACAATTCAGGGAACAATATATATTACAAGAAAAAGAATGCACTGATATGTCTAGTTGAATGGGTACTTGACACAGAAACGACAGAAATAAACATTTTTATCAAACGTGTGAGTCCTAAATAAATAATATTTTCAAATAACTCTATAGTCTATCGAGACAACGACTTCGAAACATTTCTTTTACGTTCTAAAGCTGTAAGATACTTTTTTCTCATTCTTATCGATAGGGGAGTGACCTCCAAAAGTTCATCGGCCTCAATAAAATCCAGTGCTTCTTCTAGGGAGAGAGAGGTGAAAGGTGTCAATTTAGTCGCAATATCGCTAGAAGAGGCGCGAACATTGGTTAGTTGTTTTTCTTTACAAGCATTAATTTCCATATCTTCGAGTCTTCGATTTAAACCGATAATCATTCCTTCATAAACCCGAGTCGCCGGACCAACAAACGGGACCCCACGCTCTTCGACGACTTTTAAACCGTAGGTGACGGCAGTTCCGGTTTCAGCCGAAATCAGGGCGCCGTTGCGAAGTTTCTGTAGCGGCGCGCCGAGAGGTTCATAACCGATAAGGAGACTATTGATGACCGCTGTCCCCTTGGTTCGAGTCAGTAGAACATTGCGCAGACCGAGCAGAGCTCGGGTCGATATTTTATAAGTTTGGCGAGTCATATCTTTGGTTGTCGATGAATTGTCAATCAGAATTGCTCGACGACGTCCAAGCTCACTACTTACAGTGCCGGCAAACTCGTCTGGGATGTCAATAATGATCTCCTCGACCGGTTCCGTTTCGACATTATCAATAGTTTTTGTAATAACGGTCGGCCGACCGACTTCCATCTCAAAACCCTCACGGCGCAAGGTTTCTATCAGAATTGAAAGATGCAATTCTCCTCGTCCGGAAACGATAAATTTCGGGTCCTGATTCACAACTTTGAGGCTGACATTTGTTTCCAGCTCCTTTTCCAATCGAGCGGCGATTTGACGGGAAGTAGTAAATTTTCCTTCGCGGCCGGCAAAAGGTGAACTATTTGGTCCGATTGTAATTTGCAGAGTCGGTGGCTCGATTTCAGTCTTAGGAAGAGCTTCCGGGTTATTAATCGAGGTGATCGTATCTCCAATTTGAGCAGTGGTTACCCCGATCAAACGAACGATCTCGCCGGCACCGGCATTTGCGACTTCGACTTTCCCTAGACCCTTAGAAACAAAAATTTTATCGACCTTACTTTTAGTCACTTGATTTTTTGAATTAATAACGGCAACCTGTTCATTGACCGATACTTCTCCTCGACGAATTTTTCCGATAGCGTATTTCCCTTGATAGGAATCCCAGTCAAGCGAGGCGACGAGCATCTGAAAGTCGCCCTTGGTATCGGCTGATGGAGCGGGGATCTGATCGATAATCGCTTGAAAAATCGGAGTCAGATCGCCGGAAGCATTAACAATATCAGTCGGAACCTCTGTAAAGGACTTCCCTTCGCGTCCGATAGCGAAATAAACCGGAAAATCAAGCTGGTCGGGATCGGTGGCCAAATCCAGAAATAAATGTTCGATCTCGGTGACCACCAATTCTATTCGAGCGTCTCGTTTATCAATTTTATTGATAATGACGATTGGCTTTAAGTTTAAACTTAGAGCGCGGCTCAAGACAAACTTTGTTTGGGGCATCGGACCTTCTTGGGCATCAACAATCAGTAGGACGCCATCAGCCATCCCTAGAGTTCTTTCAACTTCACCGGAAAAATCAGCATGACCGGGGGTATCGATAATGTTTATTTTGTAGCCTTTATATTCAATCGAGGCAATTTTTGCGGAAATAGTAATTCCTCGTTCTTTCTCAAGATCTCCGGAATCAAGAATCGTTGTTTGGTTCATCTCCAGTTGGTTATCGCGAAAAGTGCCGGACTGTTTTAGAAGCCCATCAACAAGAGTGGTTTTGCCATGATCAACGTGAGCGATGATGGCGACATTTCGAATATTAGAAGACTCTATCATCGAATTAATCTCAATTAGTCAACAAAAGTCAGGGCTTGTCCGGAATTGTCACCGCGACCGGTACGACCGATCCGGTGAACATAATCATCGTAGGTGTTTGGAATGGTATAGTTGATAACGTGGGTAACATTATCAATATCGAGACCGCGAGCGGCGACATCGGTTGCAACCAAAATCTGACAGTCGTTATTTCTAAAGGCGGTCAACGATCTTTCACGCTGGCTTTGGCGTTTATTACCATGGATTGATTGAGACTTGTAGCCGCAAGCCGATAATTCCAATGCGAGTTTCTCAACTTCCCGCTTGGTTTCGGTAAAAATCAAAACTTTTAAAAGTTCCGGTTTGTTTAACAGATCTTTCAGTCTATCAAGTTTTTCCGACTTATCACGGACGCGGACAATATCTTGTAAAACATTTTCTGCCGTATCACGAGTTTTTACAGCAACGGTTACCGGATCGTTTAAGAAATTTCTTGTTAGATTTTTAATCTTTTCCGGCATCGTCGCCGAAAAGAAGAGAGCTTGTCGATTTTTGGGGAGATTATTTAGAATTTCGGTAATTTCATCGACGAAGCCCATATCAAGCATTCGGTCGACTTCGTCAAGAACGATGTTTTGAAAAGTATTAAATTTGATTAATCCTCTTTGCGAAAGATCTTTTAACCGTCCCGGGGTGCCGATAACAAAGTTTGGCTTTCGTTTCAAGCTAAAAATCTGTTTACTGATCGAGGTTCCGCCAACGCAAATAGCTGAATAAAGTCTCATTCCGGCGGAAAAAACTCTAAATTCGTTGTCAATCTGAATCGCCAACTCTCTCGTCGGGGCGATTATCAGGACGTTCTCAAGATTATTTTTAAAAACTTTTTCAATCATAGGTAGCAAGAAAACCGCAGTTTTACCGGTACCGGTATTTGCTAACCCAATCAGATCGTGACCGGAAAGGATCGGTTTAATTGCCTGATCTTGAATCGGTGTTGGTTTTAGATAACCCTTTTTGTCTAAATTAAATTGAAGTTCCTTACAAAAACCGAAATCTCGAAAAGAATTAACCGGTGCGTAGCTCTCGATCGTACCGATCGGGACAGATCTTTGAATGTATTTTGATATATCGATTTGCTCGCTTCGACCGCGTCGAGGGCGATTTGCCCCGCTAGTCGATCGAAAATTATGCGATCGGCTGAAACCAAAACCTGAACTACCGGTCGTATTACCGCGGTAGGTTTTTCTTTTAAAACCAAAACTACTTTTGGCGCTTTTAGTCTGATACATGAGTTCTTTCTGCAACGAGAAAAAATCCCGCTACTAATTACTAATATTTCGATTGCCCTTGTTCAGGGAATTGCCGTATAGAACTTCGAAATACTTGTAATTTTTTCGGGAATCTATAGAACAATTTTTAACAACTGCTTAATCATAACATAATAATAAAAATAATGCAAGTTTTTAGGCAAATAATCAATTGAATCATCAATCGTTTTTTGCTACAATTTCAATTGTGCGAGTGTCGTATAGTGGTTATTATGTCACCCTTCCAAGGTGAAGAGGCCGGTTCGATTCCGGTCACTCGCTCCAAAGTTTTTTTCAATTCAGTTCAATTAGATTAACAGGATTAAATTAGTAGGAGGGAATTATGAGTATTGAGGATGGGCCTGGAATACCGCCGGAAATCGAAAATCATGATAAAGAAATCGAGGTTCTAAGTTCAGAGATTGGTCAAATTAGAGAGTTTATGGCCGGAAAGGTTAAAAATGATGATCTAGGAGTCGGCGCGGTTGAGCTTTTAAGACAAATTAATGCCGACGATAACAAATTTCATCATAGATATGATGATCGAGAGAGTTTGACCGATGAAGAGAAATTAGTTGCCACAGAACTTCTTAGAAAAGTCAAAGATGGACTAATGGATTTTATCAGGATGAATTCTCCGGAACTTTTTGAGGAATTAAAAAATGAACTGTCTGCAAAAGCTTAATTTATAGAAATCGTCTTATCTTTACCACTCATATTTTTAGGATTATAACTGGCATTATCGATCCGGTCATTTTGTTTTACCGGTTTTCCCAATATGCTTCGGCTTCTTTCTCCATTTTTTCCAGACGGTCATAATAGTCGGGAAACTCATTTAGGTGTGCTAAAGCAATTTTACCAGTCATCAACGAATCATCGTCGGAAACGTTAGTCTCATGATCACGAGTGCCATGCTCGAGTTCAACATTCATCCCTATCCGAAATTGTTCGACGTCAAAATCCTCCCAATTAATCCCAAGCTTTTCTCCAACCTCTTTTGCCTCTTCGGATGTGAACTCTTTTTTCACTTCTCCCTCCCAAAATAATATATTTTAAAAACCCAATTTTCCTTTTAAAAAATTTCTCGGATATATTGTCCAATCAAAAACCCGGTCACGATTACGACCAGACTAATAAACAGATGCTCTGATATTTTTTGCCACCTTTTTTCCGGAGGAGAAATGAAATAATTTAGAGTCGTCAGCAATATTATCGCCCAGATAATACTAATTATTAGTGCTAGATTCGAGGAAAGGAACGAAACCGGAATTAGAAAGGAAAGAGCAATAAGCAACTTGGAAAAATAAGTGCTGAAAGTTGATGCCCAGATCTCTTTTTTTGTATGTTTTATCTCCGTTTCTTCAGAAGTATGGATTCCTAAAGCATCAGAGAAAGCATCGGCAAAGGCAATCACTAAGACGCCGCTGGTAATAATTGCCCTTGAGGCATCGCTGGCGGTTAAACCGACGATTAATCCAAGAGTGGTTATTATCCCCGATGTTGTGCCAAAAACGATTCCAACTTTTGATGAATGATTCATAAACTCCTTTATCGAAACAATAGTGTGTTTAATATTTTCAAAAAGTATGGATTGGTCGGGGAGACAGGATTCGAAAGGGCGGTCATCGACTCTGAGGGATGGACCCTCAGGCTCAGACTCGAACGAGAAGCCCTGTTTCTCGCTTCGCGCTAGCTAATGATTTTTGTCTTCCCTCCAGACCCATTGTGCAGATTAAGGGTATAACCCTCCGGGTTATATGCAGGTTCTTCAACCTGTCATCCACGCCCTACGATTTGCTAACCCTGGTCGGGGAGACAGGATTCGAACCTGCGACCTCATCGTCCCAAACGACGCGCGCTACCAACTGCGCTACTCCCCGACAATATATTTTTTTAAAAAATGACGACCCCTACCAGATTTTAGAAAGTTTTATCTTTCAAGAGCATTCGTTTTGTTATAACCACTCTCAAAATAAATTAACTCAAATGGACCACGATTTTTTGTCCAACCTCCAGCACCAATATCATGACATTGTAACCTACGTTCTAGATTTGAAGTCATTCCCTTATACAGTTTCCCATATTTATCCTTAATAACATATACTGAATATTTCATGCTTTATTACTTTGCTAAAATAAAGATGAACACGAACATTATGACCTCATCCGCCTTAGGCGGACGCGCGCTACCAACTGCGTCCCAAAGGGATCCCTTCGGGACTACTCCCCGATTTAAATCGTCAAATATCGATTGCACCATATGTGTTCAGGCTTGGCAAGCAATTAATTCGCAAGTCATTAAGCTCTAAAACAACGAAATTAAGGATAGCAGAGATTTGGTTATTTGTATATCCCTCGGAGAACATTTTTTCTAATTTCCCAAGACGCAACAATCATTTTTAGACCGTCTTTTATCGGCGAAACGGTTGAATGCGGATCATCGTTCCAAATAACCGGCACTTCGGCAATATTGTAATTAAGTTGTCTGGCAATCGCCAAAAGTTCAATATCAAAGCTCCAGCGTTCAATCGTTTGTCTTTTGAAAATTTCCTGGGCGGCATTTTCCTTAAAAAGCTTAAAACCGCACTGGGTATCTTTTATCCCGCGAACGGCTAAAGTCCGAATAAATAAATTCAAAATCCGACTGCCGATAATTCTTACAAGTGGTTGTTTTTTCTTCTGACCGCCGCCTTCAACGTAGCGCGAACCGATGACAACATCATACTTCTTCATAAAATCTAATAATTTATCGACCTGTTCAAAGGGGGTCGAATTATCAGAATCAGCGAACAATCGAAATTCGCCACTTGCCTTCAGCATCCCTTCTTTAACCGAATAACCTTTGCCGCGATTTTCTTTTCGATTGATAACTTTCAAATCATGAATTTTGTTTTGAAAATTAAGGGCGGCGGTCAGAGTATCATCCGGCGTACCATCCAATACCACGATGACTTCAATTTTAAAATCATGCTTTGACTGATATTCAACAATCGCCGAGAGAATTTTATTAATTCGCTTCTCTTCGTTATAGGCAGGAATAATTATCGAAAGGCGGGGTCGATCATTCATTTTTCTCCTAATCTTCAGCGTTTGGGTAGCTTATCTCTTGATTTAAATTTGTTAAATAATCATCAACATCATATTCTAATATCGGATATGGAGATGTCGGCGGATTAGCAGCAAAATCATTTGGGTCGATGTAATAAAGCAAAATCGAGTTTCCGATGATCGCTCTTGGTTCATAATCTTCAAGCCATTCATATGACCATTTGCCTTCATTGGCACCAGCCATTTTCGAAAACTGAAAAAAGGTTGCCGAAACTGCCAGATAACCAGTAGTTGGACCGTATCCACTACGCCATTTCCGAGCGCCGGGAATATAATATTCAGGAACACTACCGCCGAAATAATCAACCTTAATCAAAGAAATATTATTATCCTCTAAATATTTTTGAAGTCGCTTCATATCTTGACCCCAGTCGAGGGAGGAGTCTACAAGGATATCATGTTTTTCCGTCCCATATGTTAGTTCGTTGAAATAGGATATATAGCCGGGATAATTTATTACCGTTCCAGCAATCAGCCAGGCGGTTAGAGTTCCAATTGTTGTTTTCTGCCAACCGATTTTGGCTGAATTGATTATCGACTTTAATTGATAACCGATAAATAACAAAACAAAGGGAATTGTCGGCATCAGATGTCTAATCCCGATATTGAGCGAGCCTTTTAGGGTGACCACCCAATAAATTATTACCGGGGTCAAGATTAGCCAAGAAATCCAATAATCTCTTTTAACTCTTTTAATTAAACCCCAGGCAAAGGTTACAATTCCCGACAAATAAAGGATTATAATCGGCAGAGGGGTTTTTAGTAGCCAAGCAACCGGAAAATACCAGCTAATGCTTTTGTCGGAGAAATGTCCGAGGATGTAAGTTGAGTTTCCACCGCCGACACGACCAAAAACAAGGAAAACACCCAATATATAATGACCGATTGCTCGCAAGAACGGTGAATTTTCAAAAAAATGCAGGAAATTTCGAAGCGGTAACGTCCGGATATCGTTGGTTAGATTACTCTCAATTAACTGGTGTTCGATCTCCGAAGACGTATTCCAGATAAATGGCAAATAAACAAAATAAATAACGAATAAGCTAACTATTCCAAGTAATATAGTCGATTTAAATTCCGACCAAAAAGCTTTTAGAAAACCACCGGCGGATTTTCTTTTTTGGAACCCAAGGTATAAAGCATAGATAAAGAAAATCGGAATCAGCAGAAAAGAAGAAAATTTAAGAAGCTGTGCCAGACCAAAAGCGACCCCGGCGATAATCAGGCTTTTTTTGCTCCGTTCTTTTGTATATCGGTAGTAATAGTAAATTGCGAGCGTAAAGCCAAGTGCGGCGGCAACATCAGTTGTAACCAGATGACCATGGGCTAGTAAATCCGGATAAAAAACAAAAAGAGTCAAAATAAAAACGGCGACTTTTCGACCAAAAAGCTCGGCCGCGAACTTATACAGATAAATACCCAGAATCAATAAAAGAACGATCATTGGTAGGCGAGTGAGAAATAGGATTTGGTCGGCATCGTTCCCGAGACGATAAATAAAATCCCAACCTGCCTCCCACTGATTTATATCGTCCCAAGCGGCACTTTTCGTTAGCTCGGCGTTTTTCGTAAAAAGTAGGGGAATGCCGGAAACGGCTTTTGCCAGCGGCGGATGTTCCGGATTCAAACGAAAATCATTATAAGCAACATAACTGTAGCCGGAAGGAATATGAGCAACTTCATCGACTGTCCCAGAATCGTTTTTAGCCAAAATAACCGAGATCACCGCCATAAATCCTAAAAGAAAGGCTCCAATTAGATTAAACCAAAGACGTTTTTTGTTTTCCTTTTTGAAAATATTATTAACCTCAATTTTTTGATAAGTCCAAAATTTGTTGGCAAGAAAGTTCCAAATGATTCCTGCGCCGCTGGCGAAAAATAGTGCAATAATGTCAACATATTTTTCCGATAAAGATGTTGGCAAAAGATTAATGATAATTGTGTAAGTTACAGTGTTTAGTAGCCAACCGATAAGACTGACTCCAAGAAACCGACTAAAATAGACTGAATTTTTGTAGGTTTTGTGCTCATCGTCTTTGGAAAATCCTTCGGAATACTCATTTTTAAAAGTCCAGCGAGAATTAAAAATGAAACTGTTTATTGCGGCGATTAAAAATGAAATTGCTTTGGCGAGTGGCCGGTGATCCAAAAAATATGGAAGAATTTTCAAAAGAAAAAAACTAATCCAGTCAATCGCTGTATTCATCAGACCGACAAGAACGAATTTGATAAACTGTCGCCCGGTTTTTTCTTCGGTCATTTTCCCTCCGTTTATTGTTCTCCCGACTCTTTAACTCTAATAACCCCGGAACGAGTCGTAGATTTAACCGTTACCCTAAATTCTAAATATTTTTTTAGAAGAAGTCTAGTTTGTGAATCGATTGCCGGTATTGAGCTAAAAAAAATGTTGGTTATCGGAAGAATAATCGGAGTTAATATCCATTCCCTAATAATGTAAGGCCAATTATTTTTTTTCTTTGGATTTGGGGGCAAAAGGATTGTTGACAAGACTAGAGTAGTGATCATTCCGACCCAAGCGAGCATCAAGACCCGAGTAAAAACAAGAGGAAAGCTGTAAGAATAAATTGAGGTCATAAAATCATGACTAAAAATAATCGGATACCAGGCGACGACTGCCAAAATTAAGGAGGCGGTTGACCAGTTATAGTAAGATTCAAATAATAAGATTGCTTTATAAATTTTATCCCAAAAGGATATTTTTCGATCGGCAATCATTTTTGTGAAAACAAACGGGATATCAGATACTCCCCAAGACCAGCGTCGTTGCTGTAAATATTGTTCTTTTAGGGTCTTCCAAAGGCTTTCAGCGAGGACAGCGTCCATGTAAATCGGTGTGAACATCGGGACAACTTGATGATTGCCATCAAAAGCAAAGTAAGAACGCCAAAACTGATGACCATCTTCAACAATTGTCGTTTTTGACCAAAAATCGGTTTGAATTAATGCCTCCAAGCTTTGGGCGTGGGCGGAAAAATTACGAAGCATATGTGGTTGAGTGGCAACAACGATTTGCCAAAACGAACTCCCCATCGCCATTAAACGCATTGGTGAAGGAACATCCCAAATGTTGTTAAAATACATCGGTAAGGGTTGAAACGATTTATGGATCGGATCGCTATCGGTTAGATATTTATATGATAGGCATGGTAGATAGTTTTTATCGACAACGTGGTCGGCATCCATTGTCGTTACGATAACGTTTTTATGTTCAATTTTTTGTTTATCAATAAATTTAAGAATTTCTTTCGCTGAATAATATATATTAGCTCCCTTGCCTTTAACCTCTCTAGGGAGGTTTTTCGGGTGAATGGTTGAAATAAACCTGAAAAGTTTTTTGCCATATTTTTTTTCTAAATTTCTGGCAATGTTCTGACCGTTCTCAAGGTCTCGTTCTTCAATCGCCAGAACATATATAATTCTCTCGCAAGGATAATCGGAGGCGATAACTGACTCAATAGAATGTTCAAGAATCTTCTGATCCTCTTTGTATGTTGGAACAATAACTAAGTGGTAAAGGTCCAAATATTTATTGTCGGTAGAAAAATCTTGCAATTTTTTAAGCCAGTTAGTCCGACGGTCTTTTCTAAATTCGTTGTAACCACGAACCATCCTAGCCGACATTAAAACAGTCCGAAAAAGCCAATAGATCGAATAAACTATAATTATGCAAACAAAAATTTTCGGAAAATAAATTGCAAAAGGAATTGCTAAAAAAAACGTCGCCCAAGTCAGAGCGCCGGGCAATATTTCAAAAAATCGATATAATCGGGTTTTATTCATTGCTTAATTAAAAAAATTGTATGAATAAATAATCATCAAAATATTTAAAAGGATGATACCGCTCGACAACGCTAAAAGCTGATGGCTAATCTTAAGTGATTTCTCTGCGACAGTAATAGCCAAAAACAAATTTATGACAGAGATTATTGCCGAGTATTGAACCGGAAATATTTTGATCGGGGAATAAATCGGTAATTGATTATTTTGAATTAGGTATCGCCAAAGTATAAATTGAGCAACAAAAAGCAATGCCCAAACAATGATTAAAAGAAATGAAAAACGATCTTTAAAGGCATTTTTAAGAGATGAGAATAAATTCATATAGGGATGGTTATATGTACGATAATTATAATATTTAAGTGCTGGAGCCGATAGCCAGAATCGAACTGGCGACCTTCACTTTACGAAAGTGCTGCTCTACCGACTGAGCTATATCGGCAAAAAGTGGCTTTTTGCGGATAGATTAGGGTCGAATTCTTGCTGACGCCTTATCTCAAAGAAGTAGATGGAGCGGTAGACCGGGATCGGACCGGCGATCTTCTGCTTGGGAAGCAGACGTTCTACCACTGAACTACTACCGCAATTTCTACTTCAAAATACAGCCAAATACCAATTTTTATTCTATTTTTTTCCGCAAAAAACAAAGCTGATTTTATAAACAAAGAATAGCAAAGTTATTAACTAAAAACAAATCATAAACTTGAATTGACAGGACAATTTGTATATAATCATCGTAAATGGAAAAATTACTAAAAATTTGGAACTATAAAGATTTGCGATTGAAGATTCTCGTCGCCCTTTCCTTATTGATATTGAGCCGGATTTTGGCTCATATTCCGCTTCCGGGAGTTGACATTTCCGCTTTAAGAAGTTTTTTTGAAAAAAATCAGGTATTTGGATTACTGAACATGTTTTCTGGTGGGACAATGGAAAACTTTTCCATCATTTTGATGGGGGTTGGTCCTTATATTACCTCATCGATCATTTTTCAACTTTTAGCGATGGTCGTTCCAAAGCTGGAAGAAATGCAGAAAGAAGGTGAATCCGGACAGCAAAAAATTACTCAATATACTAGAATTCTAACGATTCCACTGTCGATAATTCAAGCTTACGCAATGATTATCTTGCTTAAAAATCAGGGGATTGTCCCAGCTTTTTCAGCGGCACAAATGGCGACTATGCTGATTGTCGTAACGGCCGGAACAATTCTTTTGATGTGGTTGGGTGAGATTATTACTGAAAAGGGGATTGGAAACGGAGTCTCTCTGATAATTTCAATCGGGATTTTAGCTGGATTGCCATCGCAAATTAGTAACACATGGTCGATAGTTGTTAGTGGTGATGCGAGTGGTTATCTGAAAATTGCCGGTTTTGGTGTTCTAGCACTTCTAGTAATTGCCGCAATTATTTTTGTAAACGAGGGGATGAGAAAGATACCAGTCACTTATGCGCGAAAAATTCGTACCGGCAGAGCGTCTCTCAAAGGAGTTGATACCCATTTGCCGTTAAAAGTAAATACCGCCGGCGTAATCCCGATTATTTTTGCAATGAGCTTCATGATTCTTCCTGGCGTCCTTGCCAAGTTCCTCCAAAGCGCGAAAAGTCAGTCGGTCGTCGATTTCGCATTTTCAATGGAGCGGTTTTTCAATAACCAGCTTTACTATGGGATAATTTATTTTGTTCTTGTTTTTGCTTTTACTTACTTTTATACTTCAATCATTTTTCATCCCGAGCGAGTTGCTGAAAATCTTCAAAAACAGGGCGGATTTATTCCCGGTCTCCGACCAGGCCGAGAAACCTCTCTATACTTGTCAAAAACAATCAGCCGAATTACTTTTGCCGGCGGTATTTTTTTAGCGGTGATTGCTGTTCTTCCCTTTATTCTCCAATCGGCAACTAAAATCACAACCTTAAGTATCGGTGGAACCGGAATACTAATCATTGTTGCGGTAATTATTGAAACTTATCGCCAAATTATGTCTCAACTTTCAGTCCATACATATGATCATTATTAGATAAAAAAATGAGAAAAAGAAAAAATCGAATTAAACTCTGGGCAATATTGATCGGATTTTTACTTTTAGTCGCTATGTATTTGTATTTTGACCGCCAATCGGCGATTGCCCCTGGTATTTTGTCGGAATCTTCGTTAAAAGCTAACACCTTGGTATTTCTAAAAGAAAGTGATAATTCCCCATATTTATATGATTTTGAAACTGATCAAAGTCATAGACTTGAATTTATCGATAAGCTTGGGGGCTTGTTATTCTTACAACCTGGTTCAGAGCCGAATCAAGCGCTCCTTCTTGTTAAAGCGGCGGATGCTCCAGCGCTTTACAAAATTGACTTAAAACAACAGACAAGTGAGCTGATTGGAACGGTTGACCTTGCCAGCCCGACTAAGGCTTATCAGAAACAAAATGGTGACTACATAGTTGTCTATGGAAACGATAATCGCAATCTGGCGCTTTTTGACCGCCAGTTGGTAAAAATTTCGGAGTACGAACATTTAGCAAGAATTACCGGAGTTTGCTCGATCGGGAACGACCGATTTGTCGATTTCGCTGATTTCGATGGTCAAAAATCAAGCATCAACCGCTTGGATTATAGCGGAGAAGAAGCAAAATTGATCAATGATTTAGCAAAATCCGATCAACTTTCCGGTGAAATTTATCAATTTGATGATCGAGTTGCAATTTATTCGAAAAAGATTGAAGATCAAACATCAAGTGATGAGAACCCACTCGGTAAAACTTATTGGAAAATTACCCTCTTTGATCGAGATGATAATACTGAAAGCATAATTTCGGAAGGAAATTTTGATCAAAACGCGATCTACGACCCGTCATTAGAGTTAATTGCCTATCAGAAAAAATTTGATATTAACGATCAGACAGATGGTCGGGTATTTATTTCTTCAATGGGTGATATTAGTGATCGTCTGGAGGTTGGGCGACCGTTATTGTTTATTAATCTTGATTGAAAAAAGGATGATAAAAAGAAAGATTTTTTTAGTCAGTGGATTGCCCGGCTCTGGCAAAGGGACTCAAGCGATCAAAATTGCCGAAGCTCTTTCACTCAATCATATCAGTAGCGGACAATTAATTCGTAATGCAATTAATTCCGGACTAAAGGATGATTTTCATTTAGAAGTTAAAAAGCGATACGATAAGGGTATAATTCAACCAGATAGCGTCGCAAACCGATTGGTCGATAAGAAGCTTGAAGAGTTAAACAATTCTCCAGGTGTTGTCTTTGATTCTTATCCCTTAAATCTCGGTCAGGCGATGTTTTTGAAAGAACTTATTAAAAAGTATAATTTTGATAAGCCGATTTTTATTTTTATCAAAGTTGATAAAAATCAGATCATCAGTCGATTAAGCAAGAGAAAAGTTTGCAGTAATTGTGGTGCGCCGGTAATTTCTAAAAAAGACGAAAATAAATGTAAAAAATGTGGTGGGAATTTAATTACCCGATCAGACGATCAGCCGATGGTTGTGAAAACACGAATTGAAAATTACCTGCCTAATTTAGAGCGATTGATCGAGTTTTTTACCAAGAATGGTCAAATAATCAATATTGACGGTAATAAAACAATCGAGGAAGTCAGTAAGGAACTTTTTCAAAAATTAGCGATAAAAAATGATTGATAAAGTTACCGCAAAGCAACTCCCGAATTTTATTGCTGGTGGGAAAATTCTCTCCAGGTCTATGGAGGTTGTTATGTCCTCCGTCAAACCGGGAATTTCGACCGAAGCATTGGACCGGATAGCAGAAACGGAAATTAGGCGGCTTGGTGGAAGACCTTCTTTCAAATTGTATTCAACAAATGGTGAACGGCCTTTTCCAGGCTCTCTTTGCGCTTCAATTAACAATGAAGTCGTTCATGGCTGTCCGAATGAAAAAAAAATTATCAAAAATGGTGATCTGGTTGGGCTTGATCTCGGTTGTTTTTATAATGGATTTTATACCGATATGGCTATAACTGTCGGTGTCGGACGAATCTCACCGATCGAGAAGAAGTTAATTGATGTTACTAAAAAATCTCTAGCTCTTGGGATCTCTGCCGCTCGACCGGGTAAAAAAATCGGTGATATCGGATATGCAATTCAAAATTTCGTTGAGAAAAATGGTTTTTCAGTCGTTAAAGATTTAGTTGGGCATGGTGTAGGGAAAAAAATTCACCAAGAACCGAATGTACCAAATTTCGGGCAAAAAAATACTGGACTAACAATTGAACCAAACATCGCAATTGCAATCGAACCAATGGTAAATATAGGAAATAGCGACGTTTATGTAGATAGTGACGGTTGGACTATTATCACCCGAGATGGCACAAAATCAGCCCATTTTGAACAGACTATTATTATTTTACCAGAGCGAAATTTGATTATTACTCCGTTCTTAAATTTATAAATTTTAAAAGTGTTGACTTTGAAGCGGATATCTGGTATTTTTTTAGTTACACATGGGAAAAGATGTAATCCAGTCAGAGGCAACGGTTCAAGAGGCGCACCCAAACGCGGTTTTTTATCTCGAGCTTGATGGTGGCCATAAGATAATTGCCCATCTTTCCGGCAAAATGCGGAAGAATCACATTAAGATCACACCTGGAGATCGGGTTATTGTTGAAGTTACCCCATACGATTTGACCAAAGGAAGAATTGTTAGGCGGTTAAAAGTTTAACAGATTTTCTTTGAGGGTTGTTATTTTGTTTGCATTAAAAAAATATTTAATGAAAGTTCGCGCTTCAGCAAAAATAATGTGCAGTAAATGTACCATTGTCCGGCGAAGCAAAAAGGGCAAAGAAAATCGTTCGTCTGCTAAGCCGAGAATTTTTGTGATCTGTGAAAACCCAAAACATAAACAGAGACAAGGTTAAAATATATGTCAAGAATTGCCGGTGTTAACATTCCAACAGAAAAAAGAGTCGAAATCGCCTTGACCTATATTTACGGTATCGGGCTAACACGTAGTCAAGAAATCTTATCGGCAACAAAGATTGATCCAAATATTCGAGTCAAAAAACTATCTGACGAACAGATCGAGAAAATTCGTAGCTATATTGATAAAAATTATAAAATTGAAAGCGATTTAAAATTACTAGTCAATCAAGAAATAAAACGATTAAAAGAAATTAATTCTTATCGCGGGACACGACATCTGAAAAACTTACCGGTGCGCGGTCAACGAACAAAAACTAATGCCCGAACGAAGCGAGGCCGAAAGGTGACAATTGGTAGCGGTCGAAAGCCAGCAGCTCAAAAAACATAATTATTGACATTGGAAATGGCGAATAAAACTACAAAACCTACTAAAAAAAGAAATCTTGCCCCAATTTCTAAGGGATCAGTTTATATTAAATCAACTTTTAATAATACATTGATTACGGTGACTGATGAAACAGGAAATGTTTTTGCCTGGACAAGTGCCGGAGCGACTGGTTTTAAGGGAGCGAAAAAATCGACTCCCTTCGCCGCTCAAACAGCTATGGCCCAATTGATTGATAAGATTAAAAATCGAGGGCTTCGACAAGTTAAGATATTTGTATCCGGTGTCGGCAATGGGCGTGATGCCGCCGTTCGCGCTTTGCAAAATTATGATATTGAGGTTTCTATGATAAAAGATATTACGCCGGTGCCTCACAATGGTTGTCGCCCCAAGAAAGCGAGGAGAGTCTAATGGCCGAGAAATGCAAACTTTGCCGGAGGGAAAACGAAAAGCTTTTTTTGAAAGGAGACCGTTGCTTGAGTCCGAAATGCTCAATGGTAAAAAAGCCATATATACCCGGAGTTCACGGACCAAAAAGTCGTACACGTTTGAGCGACTATGCTCGCCAGCTTCGGGAAAAACAAAAAGCCAAAAGATACTATTTATTGACTGAAACTCAATTTAAAAATTATTTCATTGAAGCCTCAAATAAAGAGGGTAATTCATCGGAAATTTTTTGGCAATATCTGGAAATTCGGCTTGATAATGCTCTGCGTCGTTTTCATATCGGTAAATCAATTGCCGGTGCCAGACAGATAGTCTCCCACGGATTGGTTGAGGTTAACGGGAAAAAAGTCGATGTTCCGTCGTACCGGCTAAAAATTGGTGATCAAGTCAAATTTAAATCTAAAGAAAAACAGGAAATCTCAAAACAAGATCTGCCCGAGTGGCTAGAATCAAAAAAGAGTGACAATACCTTTTTTGTTAAAGCTATGCCCGAAATCGGAAATTTTGAGTTACCGTTCAATATAAATTTAGTAATTGAATTTTATTCAAAATAAGGAGATAACGATGGATAAATTAATTCTTCCGGAAATTAAAACTGTTTCAGAAGATCAACAAAATGCTGTTTTTGAAATCGAACCATTAGCGCCCGGCTTCGGTTTTACGATTGGGAACAGTCTTAGACGGGTTCTTCTTTCTTCCTTGGTCGGTTCCGCAATAACCGAGGTTAAAATTGAAGGAGCAACTAATGAATTTACAACTATCCCGCATGTAAAAGATGATGTTTTGGAGATCGTTTTAAATATTAAAGAGATCAAAGCAAAAAATCTAACCGATGAGCCAGTAAAAGTTCTTTTAGTAAGCGATAAAACCGGTGACGTTTTAGCTTCTGATATTCAGAAGAACGCCAATGTCGAGATTTTAAATCCAGGACATCGAATCGCGACTCTTGATAAGGGTGGCAAACTTCGGATAGAGATGACAGTTGAAAATGGTTCCGGATTTCTTTCAACCGAAGATCGAAAGAAATCAAACGAATATGGAGTAATTTCGGTCGATGCCGTTTTCTCGCCAGTGATTGTAGTCGATTATCGAGTAGAGAATACTCGTGTTGGTCAAATGACAAACTATGATAAACTGATACTTAATATCAAGACCGACGGTGTCCGTTCGCCCAAAGAAGCGCTTCTGGATTCAATTAATATTTTAATCGAGCAGTTTTCTGCGTTGACCGAAGCAGGTCAAAAGACTGAAAAAAGTAAGAAAATTTCAAAAGATTTAGATGATTTGAAGTCTCTCGATGAGAACCTCGATACCCAAATTGATTCAAATGACCGGATTGATCCTAAAACAAAAATTACCGACCTTAATCTCTCGAGCCGGACCCTTAATGCTCTTTTAAATTCCGGGATCAAGACAATCGGCGGATTGCGTCGTTTGAGCGAATTGAAACTTTCGGAAATCAAAGGACTTGGTAGTAAAGGGATGGATGAAATTAAACAACTTGTTAATAAGTAACCTGACTAAGTTCAAAGATGATTACCAGGAAATTAAAACGTAATAAAGACCACCGAGAACTTTTATTCAGAAATTTACTGACCTCTCTTTTGTTATATGAGCGACTGGAGTCAACCGAATCTAAAGTAAAAGAATTAAAAAGAGTGGGGGAGCGAATTATTTCGAGAGCCAAAAAGAATGATCTCGCCTCTCGTCGCCGAATTTTTTCCTATCTTTTGGACGATCAAGCATCAAAAAAACTTTTTAATGAAATTATCCCCCGAGTTAAAGAAAAAAATTCCGGTTTTTTCAAAACCTATCGTACCGGTTTTCGCCTTGGAGATAATTCTTCAAAAATGATTATCCAGATGTTCGATTTTAAGCCAATAGAGAAACCGGAAGTTGACGAAGAGATAGTTGAAGATAAAAAAATCGCCTCAAAAATTTCCTCCAAGGAAAAAAAGATTAAAAAACTAACTCAAGACGAAAATAAATCCAATATTACAACAAAGATTCGAAGTAAAAAATCAACTCGCAATGATAAAAACGATCAATAAAAATCAGGATGATAAAACCAAATGGTTTCTTTTTGACGCCAAGGATAAAATTCTTGGTCGCTTTTGTACTGAAATTGCCGATACTGTTCGTGGAAAAAAGGAAACATCTTTTATAGAAAATGCAGTCTGTGGCAATAAAGTTGTCGTCATCAATACCGATCAGATCAGGGTTTCCGGGAAAAAAGAAGAAGCCAAGAGATATTATCATTATTCGGGATTTCATGGTGGACTTAAAGAAAAAAGCTTGGGGACGATGCGTCAGGAAGATTCTCGTCAAATTATTTACATTGCAGTCAAAGGAATGCTTCCAAAAAATAAACTTCGAGATAAATTTCTGTCCAATATAAAACTCTATAAAAATAGCGATCATAAGCATAAAAACATTAATTTCCAGTAAAATGGTTGAAAAAAAATCCGCGAAAAACGAATCAGAAAAATATTTTTATTCCATCGGCCGTCGAAAGACCGCTATTGCCCAGGTTAAGATTAAAAAGGGTAGCGGTAATTTAGTTGTTAACGGAGATAAAATTGATATTGGAAATTATCTCGCCGCTCCTCTGCAACTTACCGACAATTTTGGAAAATATTCGATTGAGGCAAAGGTTTCGGGCGGTGGTAAGCAAGGTCAGCTTGAGGCGATTCGATTAGGTATCGCTCGGGCTTTAGTAAAGCTAAATTTAGAATATCGGACAACCCTTAAGAAATCCGGTCTCTTGACCCGGGATCCTCGAGAAAAGGAACGAAAGAAATACGGTCTCAAGCGCGCAAGAAAAGCCCCCCAGTGGTCTAAGCGCTAAAATATTTTTATGTCGAAACGAACTGATCAAATTACTAAGGAGATCGAAAGGAATCTGCTGGTTGTTTTTAATAACGATTTTTTTCCAACGTTAATAACAATCACCGATGTTCATCTAGAACCCGATTTTTCTCTAGTTAGAATATACCTTTCAACGAGCGATCAAGGATGTTTTCGTAAAATCTTGGCTGATAAAGGCAAATATCGTAAAATTCTTGCTAGTAAAATTCAACTTAGGCAGACACCGGATATTGAGTTCATCTACGACGATAAAAAAATTAATCTGATACTTGATCGGATAAGTAACTCAAATAATTGTGACTAATTATTATCGAGATTGATTTAATAAAATAATTGATATTCATCTGTCTTTTTGCTAAAGTAAACTTGTGAAGTTAAGATCTATATTATTTTTTAATATCTCTGTTTCCCTCTTTTCTCTTGCCTCACTTTTGGTAACCATCGCCAATAACGACCCTTTTTCTTCTTCGTTTCAAACTTTTCTTATTTTTTATCTTTCATTTTTTGTTTTTATCTGGTCGATAACCACCCTTTTGATCTTTTTAATTAAGAGCCGGATTTATAATAATCAGTTATTGCTCGGATCTTATTTCCCAACGGTTCGCCAGTCATTTTTTGTATCGGTTACCTTGACGATTATTCTACTTCTTTACGGACTCGAAATTTTTGATTGGTGGATCGGGGTTTCGGTGATTGTTTCCTTTTTGCTTCTGGAGCTTTTTTTCGAAACAAAATATCGTCAGCTTAAATTAAATAAGGAACGTCAATGATCGATTCAGGAAATCTTCATCCCTTAACTAAATTTATTCGTCAAAGTGTCGAATTTTTTGATCCCTTAGGTTTTGAAGTATATGAAAGCCCAGAAGTCGATAGCCAGTGGTTTAATTTTGATGCACTGAACATTCCAGCCGATCACCCATCGAGAGATTCCCAAGATACTTTTTTCCTAACTGACAATCGAGTCTTGCGAACCCATACCTCAAATGGACAGATTAGAGCCGCAAAAGAAAAAAAACCGCCAATAAAAATTATTATTCCCGGTCGTTGTTACCGCAATGAGGCAACTGATGCTACGCATGAATCAACTTTTTATCAAATTGAAGGACTTTACCTCGATCAAGATGTAAAAGTCGGTCATCTTTTTTGGATCATTGACCGTTATTTAAAAAATATTTTTTCATCCGATTTAAAACTTCGCTTTCGCCCCCATCATTATCCTTTTGTTGAACCAGGGATGGATGTCGATATATGGTACCGAGAACGTTGGATGGAGGTTCTAGGCTCGGGGATGGTCCACCCGAAAGTTATATCAAATATGGGACTCGATCCGGAAAAAATCTCCGGTTTTGCATTTGGTCTTGGTGTCGATCGTTTGGTTATGAAAAAATACGGAATCGAGGATATTCGTCAATTTTATGGAAACGATTTAAGATTCTTAAAACAATTTTAAACTATGAAAATATTAAAAAGCTGGCTTAAAGAATTTGTCGACTTCGATTTGAGCGACAATAAGCTCGAATCAGAGCTTGCCCGAACTGGAACCGAGGTCGAATCGATTATTGGTGGCATTCTCGGAGGTATTGTCGTGGTTAAAATAGTCGCTATAAAGTCTCATCCAAATGCCGATCGATTACAAGTAGTATCTGTGAGTGATGGCAAAAAAGAATATCAAATAGTCTGCGGTGCTAAAAATATTAGAGTCGGACAAATTGTTCCGATGGCTAAAATTGGAACAATTCTTAAGACGGGGAAAATCGATCAAGTATCAATAAGAGGCGTTAAATCTTACGGAATGCTTTGTTCCGAAGCTGAAATCGGTATCGGGACTGATAGTCAAGGGATAAAAATTTTTCCCAAAGACACGATTTTAGGACCTGAATTATCTCAAATTCTCGAAGAAGATTCTGTTTTTGAATTGGAAATTACTCCAAATCGAGGAGATTGTTTGTCTCACCTTGGAATTGCTCGAGAAGTCGCCGCCTTTACCGGTAAAAAAATCAAACGTCAGCCAGTTGAAATCAAAATGATTTCTGACAGGGTTATTAGTCAGATTAGCCTTGAAGTTCGAGACCCAAAGCTCGTGCCAAATTATCAACTTCGTTTAATCGATCGAGTGAAGGTCGATCAGTCCCCGGAGTGGCTAAAAAATAAATTAGAGAAGGTCGGTTTAAAGCCGATTAACAATATTGTCGATGTTACAAATTATGTCATGCTTGATCTGGGACAACCGCTCCATGCTTTCGATTTTAAAAAAATCTCCGGGCAAAAAATTATTGTCCGCGAAGCTCTAAAAGGCGAGAAAATTCAGGCTTTAAATGATACCACTTATCAGCTTGGTAACAATGAATTAGTTATTGCCGACGATAAAAAGCCTTTGGCAATTGCTGGAATTATCGGTGGGAAGAATTCCGAAATCGATTTTAAAAGCAATAAAATTATTTTGGAGGCAGCTGTTTTTGACCGCCGTTCAATCCGTAGAACATCAAAGATCCATAATATAACAACAGACGCCAGCTATCGTTTTGAGCGAGATGTTGATCCGAATGGTGTTGAATATGCTTTAAATAAAGCGGCAATGTTGATATCGGAAATCGCCGGTGGTCAGATTTATTCAGGGATTATAAAATCAGATATAACCGCTAAAACCTCAACTATCAAGATTGAGAATAAAAAAATTAATCGTCTTCTCGGAATAGATCTAAGTGAGGACGAAATGAAACAAACTTTTCGCCTTCTCGGATTTGTAGTAGATGGAAATTGTCTAACGATCCCGAGTTGGCGCCATGACATTAATTGCTGGCAGGATTTGGCCGAAGAAATCGGTCGAATATACGGTTATGATAAAATTAAGTTTTTGGCAATCAAAAACAAAAAATCTGACAGAAAAAGTTCATACTTTTTAAAAGAGGTGCTCAAAGATTGCCTGTCCGAAAGTGGTTTTTCTGAAACCATTAGTTATAGTTTTCTTTCCGAATTTGAAGCCAAAAACTCGATCACAAAACGAAGCAAGCTTCTGGAAGTAAAAAATCCAGTTCAACCGGAAAATCGTTTTCTTAGAGATTCTCTTTTGCCGTCACTTTTTTATGTAGTCGCTAAGAATTCATTATTTAATCCAATTTCGATTTTCGAGCTAAACTCTGTCTATACGGTCGATGGAGAGAAAAAGTTATTGGCAATTGTCGTTGCCGCGAAGGACAGAAAAATTGTTGAATCAAAAATCGATCGAGCAATCACCAATCTTCGCCAAATACTCACGGAAAAGATTTATCCAAAGATCGAGAAAAATTATTTAAAGACCGCCGATATTAATCGATATAAAATTAAAAAATCAGTTGTTGGATTTGTTGAGATTGACCTTTTATCGGCGATTGAGAAAATAAAAAAAATTGATCTCTCTTTGGCTAAAGATAAGAAATCTGTTCACTACCGCCCGATTTCTAAGTATCCTCCAATCGCTCGCGATTTAGCTTTTGTCGTTGATAAAAAACATAAACCGGAATCGCTTATCGATTTGATTTATGACCTTTCCGATAAAATCAATCGAGTGGAATTGTTTGATAAATTTTCTTCGGATAAGCTTGGAGAAGGGAAAATCAGTTATGCCTTCCATTTATATTTACAAAATACTAAAAAAACGATGGTTGATAGCGAGGCCGATGAAATAATAGATAAGATCATTAATGCAATCAGAGTTAACTTCTCCGGTGTGCTAAGAAGCTAAATGGAGTAGCTATGAAAAGAATTTTAATTAGTGAAGTTTCTAAAAAAATTGGTGAAAAGGTTCGAGTATCCGGCTGGGTGCATACTCGTCGTGATCATGGAAAAATTATTTTTTTTGATCTTCGCGACCGGACCGGTTTATTGCAAATTGTTTTTTTGCCCGGATCACCGGCATATGAGCTAATCTCCAACATTCGACCGGAGTGGGTAATTTCTGTTGTTGGAAGGGTGAATAAACGACCGGAGAAAATGATTAATTCTGAATTAATTTTCGGAACGGTTGAATTGGAAGCAATCGAGATTGAGATTTTAAACCCGGCTAAGACTCCTCCTTTTGAAATAGACAAAGATACCAAGGGAGTTGACGAAGAATTACGGTTGAAATATCGTTATCTTGATATTCGAAGCGATCGAGTCAACAAAATAATCACTCTAAGGCACGAAATTGTCCGTTTTATTAGAGAATATCTATGGGCTCGGGATTTTCGAGAGATAGAAACACCGTATCTGACTAAATCGACTCCGGAAGGAGCTAGAGAGTATATCGTTCCTTCAAGACAGTATCCTGGAGAATTTTATGTACTGCCACAAAGCCCGCAACAGTTTAAACAGCTTCTGATGGTCGGAGGTATTGAACAATATTTTCAGATTGTCCGTTGTTTTCGCGACGAAGATCAAAGAGGTGATAGGCAACCGGAGTTTACCCAGCTTGATATGGAAATGAGTTTTGTTCATCAAGAGGATATATTTGATCTAGTCGAACCGATGATGATTGAGATGATTAAAAAATTAGTTCCCGATGCCATAATCACTCAAAAGCCATTTCCGCGGATTGCTTACGCTGATTCGATGGAAAAATATAAAACCGACAAACCTGACCTTCGAAAAGATAAGAATAATAAAAAGGAATTTGCTTTCGCTTGGATTGTTGATATGCCGATGTTTGTTTATTCGCAAACCGATAAAAAACTTGTTTCTAAGCACCATCTTTTTACCTCTCCGAACCGCGATGATCTTGAGCTTCTCGATTCAAAACCGGAAAATGTTCGCGCATATGCTTATGATCTGGCTTTAAATGGCTTTGAGATTTTCGGCGGTTCAATCAGAATCCATGATCGCATTCTCCAACAAAAGATATTCGATATCCTCGGAATTCCCAAGGACGAAGCGAAGCGCCGTTTTGGACATATGCTCGAGGCCTTCGAATATGGTGCCCCGCCTCATGGTGGCATCGCCAGCGGGCTTGATCGAGTCGTAATGGTGTTAGCTGGCGAAAATGCCATCAGGGACGCGATAACCTTTCCTAAGACCGGAGATGCAAGAGATCCAATGATGAGCGCTCCATCGCCAATTAACGAGACTCAACTAAAAGATGTCCATATTGAATTGGCGAAGGGAGCTCGAGGTAAAGAACTCAAAGGCAAACAGACCGAAACCAATGACTAATTCGATTCGAATTAATCGATTTCTGGTTGAGGCCGGTTTTTGTTCTCGTCGTCAAGCCGATAAACTGATTGTTGAGGGTCGTGTTTTAGTCAATAATTCTTTAGCAAAAGTCGGCAATCAAGTTCTTATTTCGGACCAGGTTAGTGTTGACGGTCAGAAAATTAAAGTCGAATCAGAAAAGATTTATATTGCCCTAAACAAGCCGGAAGGTTACATTTGCACCTTAAAAGATGAATTTAATCGAAAAAATGCCCGCTCTCTGATCGGTTTAACGAATCGGTTATTTTCCATTGGTCGGTTAGACAAGGAGAGTAGTGGCTTGATAATCTACACTAACGATGGTGATTTTGCTCAAAAAATTAGTCACCCGAGTAACCAGAAAAATAAGCTTTATCAACTGGAACTTCGTGGTGACCGCCAATCACTAACTAACCTGTCGGAATCATTTCTCCAGGGGATACAAATTGAAGGCAAATTGATGAAAGCCGACAAAATAAAAGTGGTTAAATCTCATCGATCAACAATCACCGTCGATGTCGTTATTCACCAAGGTTTGAATAGACAATTAAGAAAAATGTCGGAGGCTCTCGGTCTAAAAGTTTGTTCGCTTCGGCGAACAAAGCTCGGAAATCTAGAAATAGGCAATTTGCGACCAGGAGAGTGGCGCAGGATTAACAAAGAGGAGGTTTTGTGACTTTAAAAATTTTGATTATTTTGTCATTGATTACTAATCTTTTCGGACTAAATTTTCAAAGTGACTTAATTGATGGTCAGCTTCGTCAAGCGATTGAAGGTCAAGCTAGTAAAACAAAACTTTATGATACTTTACCAGAAATTTCAAATATTCCGGTTCGGAAAAACTCTAAAGACCCGGTGATATATGCTAATAATATTTTTTTAATCGATAGTCAAAGCAATCAGATTTTGTATCAGGAAAAAGGGCAGGAGAGTGTTTCGATCGCCTCAACGACTAAAATAATGACGGCAATAGTTGCGATTGAAAATTATAATTTAGATCAGGTGACAACGATATCAAAAGAGGCGGCGAATCAAAACGGATCGGGGACTAATCTGATTTACGGGGAGAGGATTTCGATAATCAACCTCCTAAAATGTCTATTGATCCGTTCGGGGAATGATTCCGCATACGCTATTGCCGAAATCTATAATAGAGAGATCGATAATTTTATCGATCTTATGAACCAAAAAGCCAAATTTTTAAAAATGGACGAAACTTTTTATTACGATCCGGCCGGTCTTGATCCAAAAACAAAATCATCAGCTCGGGATTTATCAATAATTACAAAATATGCCCTAGAAAATCAAACTTTTTCCGAAATTGTTAAGATCGGCGAGACCTCGGTTACCGATGTTAGCGGCTTGCGCCACCATGATTTAAAAAATTCTAATCGTTTAGTAAACGATTATGATTATCCGGGAGCGATCGGAGTAAAAACCGGCTATTTGCCTGAAGCTGGCCATTGTTTAGTCGCCGCTGCCGATAGAGATGGTGTTCGATTAATTGCCGTTATTTTGAACACAGGTTATGACACACCGGAAGCCTCGGCAATTGAAGCTAAAAAGCTTCTTGACTGGGGTTTCTCAAGTTTTAAGTACAATTGAATCATGAAGCATGAATAATGGATTACGAAGTATGAACATTTAACGGCAGAAATGAGGGGAAAACAAGAGAAATATTTTTTACCAAACGAGTAGCATAGGATTTTAATAATTTTCTTGTTTTTTTATTTTTCTGTTTTTTAAAATGAGCGATATTTACGCGATCGCGTAAATATCGCTCATTTTACTATTGATTCATATTTTGTTTATCGGCTTTCGCTTATCTGTTTATTTTCCAACCCTGGATTTGCTTTATTCGTAATTCGTAACTTGATTTGCATATCCGCCTACCAGCTTATTTGCTGATTTACTCAAAATTTAATTTGATCAAAAATCATTAATGCGGCTTTTGCGGCGGCGATTTGAGCGGATTGCTTGCTACTCCCGTTACCTCGCGATATTTCTTTGTCGCCCAGATTGGCGGAAACAACAAACTCTTTATTATGATCGGGACCGCTTTCTTCGAGGACAAAATATGTTGGAGTGATTGAGAACTTATCCTGCGCCAACTCTTGAAATCGCCCTTTCGGATCAATGTTCTCACCATTCTCGATTACACTCAACAGCTTGTATATGAGAAACCTTTCAATAAACCAAAAAGCTTTTTTGTAGCCGTGTTCAATATAGATAGCGCCGATTAATGCTTCAAATGCGTTTGCCAGAAGTAAATCTTTGGCTTTTCCGACATTTCTTGCCTCACCTCGACTAGTTAAAAGAAGTTCGTCAATCTTGAGTTTTTTTGCTTCATCGGAAAGCGATCGACCACGAACGATCGCGCTTCTCCAGCTTGTAAGAACCCCCTCTGGTTTTTGGTAGTGCTCAAAAAGATGCTCGGTAACCGCCAGTTCTAAAACAGCGTCGCCTAGAAATTCCATTCTTTCATTATGTTCTAAGCCTTTTTCGCGATTTTCGTTCAAATACGAACGATGAATGAAAGCTTGCCTTAAAAGGTCGCGATTTTTAAACTTGATCCCGATTGTATCTTCAAGGATTGATAATTTCTGTTCATTTACCGTCATCGACCACCTCTTTATAAATTGAACCAAGGACACCATTAACAAATTTTGAACTATTCTCTGAACAAAATTGTTTCGCTAGCTCAACCGCTTCATCAATAGCAACTTTTGGCGGAACATCATCCGGTTTTATCAGCTCGAGGGTTGCGATTTCAAGAATAATTTTGTCAAGCGGGGCTATCTGATCGATCGGCCATTCGGGTGCGTTTTTACAAATCAACTCATCAACTCTCTCTCGATTTTTTATCAGTCCGTCAACAATATTCAAAATAAATTTATCGTCAACTGCACCGCTGAATTCCTGAAAATTTCGATCAAGAATTTCTTGTTTTGAGGCTTTTGGTCGAAACTCAATTTCGTAAAGAGTTTGCATTGCCACAAGTCGAGAAAGATGGCGGTTCATTTTTACTTTTTAATAATTTCAATATTTTTATAGCTTCCACAATTTTCACAGACTTGATGTCGATTTTTCTTTTGATGACATTTTTCACAATAGACCAAGCTAACAGTCGCCAGCTTAATCTGACTGCGCCGACTATCGGTTCTGGCTTTTGAGGTTTTCTTTTTTGGTTGAGCCATAATTGTTTCTTTTTAAAACTTTAAATGGATTATTTTTAATCTGCTCATCTTGCTGGCAGTTGCAACTTTTAATATTTAGATCAGAGCCACATCTACTGCAAAGACCGAGACAGTCAGCTTTACAAACAACAACAATCGGTTTATTTATAATAATGCTCTCAATAATATCATCAGACAATGAATACTGACCGAATTTTAGATGCCTCAATTCTTCATCTGAAATTTCCCTAGCGAAACTTTGAAAATTTTGATAAGTAAAATCTTTTTGGCAACGGTCACATTTTGCTTGAGTTTGGTATTCGATTTGTCCGGAAACCTTAGCTGAATCGATCTGTCTTGTGGCTAAAATACTGCCACTGATCTTAAGTTTATCGGTCAAAAACGGCTGAATTTTTTTTTGAAGAATACCGGAGATTTGAAAATCTCTGACCGACCCAAGAGACTCTCTAAAAAAGTCTTTTAAATCTATCTCAAACATTGATTAATATATCAAAAATTAACATTCGATTCAAGGTTTAAACAATAAAATTTATCAAACGATCGATGACAAATATCGTTTTTTTAATTTTTGAATTTGACAACAGTTCGGATATCCTCGGTAGTCCCAAAGCATGTTCTCTTATTTGCTCCTGATTCAACCCTCGACTAACTAGGATTTTTTCTCGGATTTTCGAGTTTATCTGGATTACTAATTCGACTTGTTCGTTAAATATACGATTATTATCATACTTCGGCCATTTTTCTTTGAAAATTGAATCGTATTTTTCTCCGAGATTGGCTTTTTCCGGAAGATCGGTCATCAATTTTTCATAAATCTCCTCACAGATATGCGGAGCAAAAGGGGAGAGAACGATTAGAAAATTTTTCAAAGCTAAAAAGTCGACCGAATTATCCTTAAGATTTTTTTCGATCTTCGGTTTCCAATCCGGTTTCCCGTCTTTCCCATTAAAAAAGATCATTAACTCGGCAATTGCTGTGTTAAATTTAAAATTTTCAATATCTTCAGAAACTTTTTTAATTGTTTTATGTATTGAATCGGAACGGTCATTTTTAATCTGATATTTTTCCGACAAGGCTCCATCGATGAGTTTATTTGAGTCCGTAAATACTCTTTTCCAAAGAAAGCGATCAATACCGTTAATACTTGTTGTTGACCAGGGTTTAGCATCTTCAAACGGACCGATAAACATTTCATACATTCGAAAAACGTCAGCCCCATATTTATTGATTACATCATCGGGGTTAATAACATTACCGAGCGATTTGCTCATCTTGCGACCATCTTCAGCCAAAATCATCCCTTGATTTCTTAGCTTCATAAACGGCTCATCGTTTGGAACGATGCCAATATCAAAAAGAAATTTGTGCCAAAATCGAGAATACAATAAGTGAAGAACGGCGTGTTCGGCACCACCGACATAAAGATCAACCGGAAGCCAATACTTAAGCTTTTTTTGATCGGCTAAAACCATTTTATTTTTAGGATCGATAAATCTTAGGTAATACCAACAGCTTCCGGCCCATTGAGGCATCGTATTTGTTTCTCTTTTTGCCGGTCCTCCGCATTTTGGACACTTAGTATTGATCCAAGACTCGATTTTACTAAGCGGCGAGGTACCGTCGCCTGAAGGTTCGTAATTATCGACCTCTGGCAGTTTTACCGGTAGATCAGACTCGGGAACCGGTATTTGGCCGCATTTTTGACAATGGATGATCGGGATCGGTTCGCCCCAGTATCTCTGACGAGAGAAAATCCAATCGCGAAGTTTATAGTTTATTGCATCGCTACCGAGCTTTTTATCAGAAAGTTTCTTGGTAATCTTCTTTATCGCTTCTTTGGAAGCGAGGCCGGAAAATTCTTGCGAGTTTTCCAATATACCGTATTCAGTAAAAGCGGTATCCTTTTTATCCGTTGGTCCGATTACCGACTTAATTTCGAGACCATATTTTCTTGCGAATTCAAAATCTCTTTCATCGTGTGCCGGAACTGCCATGACGGCGCCGGTTCCATAGTGACCAAGAACATAATCAGCAACATATACCGGTACTTGCTTGTTATTTATAGGATTTGTTGCGAGCATTCCATCCAAGATAATTCCTGATTTTTCCTTTGTCAATTCTGTTCTCTCTAGATCACTCTTGTCTTTGACATTGTCAATATAATCTAAAACCTGATGATAATTTTTTATTTTACTTGCAAATTTCCGGATTATCTGGTGTTCCGGAGCGACTACCATATAAGTACACCCGAAAAGTGTGTCGGCTCTTGTCGTAAAAACAGACAAATCTTCACCAACACTCAGCTTAAAAATTACGTTTGTTCCATGACTTTTTCCAATCCAGTTTCTCTGCATCGCTTTTATTGGCTCCGGCCAGTCAAGTTTATCCAAATCTTCCAAAAGCCTGTCGGCATATTTTGTAATCTTGAGAATCCATTGACGCATCTCTTTCCGGACAACTCGAGTCCCGCAACGTTCGCAAGAGCCTTCAGAAACTTCTTCATTGGCTAACCCGGTTTTACAACTTGGACAAAAATTAATTAACGCTTTGTCCTCGTAAGCGAGACCATGTTCAAATAGTTTAATAAATACCCATTGAGTCCATTTGTAATACTTTTCGTCAGTTGTATCAATTTCTCGATCCCAGTCATAAGAAAAACCGATAGATTGAATTTGCTTTTTGAATACCTTAATATTATCTTCGGTCGTTTTTTTCGGTAAAGCACCGGTTTTAATTGCGTAATTCTCCGCCGGTAAACCAAACGCGTCCCAACCCATCGGATGAAGAACATTAAAACCATTCATCCGCAAGTAACGGGAATATATATCGGTTGCCGTGTAACCCTCTGGGTGACCGACATGGAGACCGGCGCCTGATGGGTAGGGGAACATATCTAAAACATACTTTTTTGGGCGATCGTTAAAATCGATCGCCTGATCGACTTTATGTTTGGCCCAGTATTTTTGCCATTTTTTAGAGATTTGTTCTTTCTTGGCGATTTTTGGTTCTTGTTCCATAGGCTAGATAATAGCATTTTTAAATCAATATATAAAGATCAGTTTCTGTTTGTTAATGAAATCTGATCAATATCGAAAAACGATCGATTATTTTTTCAGATCACCCTCATGTCCGTGACTGGGTTTAGCGATTTTTTTCGCTCTTATCCGCTCGTCCTCGCCAATCGATTTTCCGATACTGGTGATATCAACAAAACGACCTCGTCGATCGCGTACAGCATAAAAAGAGCGACCCCGAATTTTAATTATGTCTCGCTTGCTCATCAGATTCACCCCCTCTCTAAAAAAACTGAAAATAAATTAAAAACTATTCTTCTTTCCAATTTAAAATCATATAACCGGATATTTTTGGAAAAAATGGAGGCGCATTATTTTTACTGAATGGATCTTCGGTCAGATTAGCGACTCTATATCCGGAAGTGATATTTCCGGTTGCGGCATTATAGTAACCCCAGCGGGTTCCTCCGGGTAATCGATGAGCCATACTACCGTATATCGTGATCGATTCTTTGAATACATTTGTATATTCAGGTAAATAAATCCAGCCATATGGCGCTAGCATCGACGCATCAATTTCCATAACAGCCGGAGCATCCCTCAAAACAACTATGCCGGCCGAAGAGGCGGAGGAATAAGATGTAGCCGATATCAACCCGATCTTTGTTCCAGAATTTCTGTTTGCATACTTGATAGAAGAAGGAATATACATATTTTTATTTGATGTTCCCTGAACAATTGTTATTGGATGTTCGCCAATCGGACTAATCACATTGCCTTCGCTATCCGCTTGGCTGTTTACCCAAACCGTATTATCGACAAAGATCAACCCGGATTCTGGGTAAGGAATATTCGTATGTTCTGGCGTCAACGTCTCCGCATATGTTCCAGTAGTTCTAATATTATGAAAAGAATCGGCCGCCTTTACTTGGTAAAGATCATAGGAATCAGATTTTAAAACAATATGCCAGCCAAAAACGCTTTCATCGTAATAGTGGCCCCTTCCTTGGTTTTTCGCTTGATCTCGCATCTTATTAATATCGACTAAAATTTTTTCCATATCAATTGGTTGGACTCCTAAGCTGATGTATGATGCCATTTCCGCTTGATTATTGGTTTCGGAATATTTAGTGCCAACCTTCCCGGTGGTCCCAAGCCAGATTCCGTCATGATTGCCGGGAAAAAAACCGCCACTATACCCATATAAGGTTGAATAAGCATAGCCGGTAACCTCACCATCGATTTTAGCTCCTGCTAGATTCATAAATATTGATCCGTCAATAACTTCTCCACGAGCAATATAGCCTTCGTTATTTGAACAAACTAAAACGTAGTCGGATATTGAACGCATGCCGAGCTTCGCCGCAACAGTACGCGCCGGCGCATTGCCACCGACTTTTCCTGTCGACCTTACCGTAACACTTGAATCATTGGCGGTCGTTGGATATATTGCCAAAGAATAAGTACCAAGAACATTACCGTCTTGGTCTTTGTATTCATGAATATACGGCCCGTAAGGACCATATGGGCAGGAAGAGGCCGGGGAAGATGGTTGCTCTAGGCAAGCACACTCCTGGTTGTCGCAATAATCAACATCATTATGTGTTAAATGCCACATATAATAGTCAACACCGCTCTCCGCTAATGACATTGAAGTAATTCGTTTATTATACAGGAGAGCCCCTTTTATGCTTGTCAATGATAGGGTAACTATCAGTACGGAGTAGGCTAAGAGCAGGGATGATATTACCAAAATTAACGGCAGATAAGTTCCTCTCTTTGAAGATCTTGCAAGCCTTTTAAATTTATTTTTGAATCTTGACATTAAATATTTGTTTTAAGATTTCGCAAGTTTACTCTGGTCGAATTAGAAACACTGCTATCTCGATTGTAATTATCATCGATAAGAGTGATTGTCAAATCAATCATCCGCACCTCCAGTAGAAGCGCCTGATTAGCGGAATCACCAGCCTCTCCTTCATTGATAATGGTTGTAATTTGATTATTGTTCTGATCAAAATATGTAAATATCGATTCTGAATTTCGAACGCCGCTGATTAATAACTTGGTTTCTGCTGATTCTTCGGGCCAGCTGATATCCGACCCGAATATTAGAGGCCTGGTTTTAGTAATAATAAATTCATTATCTTGATTGACAAAATAATGAACCTTAGTTGGTGCATCATCCTCAAGATCATAATAACGATAGAAGATTAAATTTCTATTATTCAGAGATATTAATTCTGATGCCGCTCTAGTGGAATATTCAAAATCGCGAATTGCTCGAGATATGTTTTCCTGTAATTCTAGTGTGTGTTCGTTTATCTTATAAGTTTTAATGCCGGTCATTAAAAAAGTTGTCAATATCCCACACAAAACTACAATCATGCTAATTGTAATTGTCATTTCAATTAAAGTGAAACCTCTTAAGGTTCTTTTTTCAATCATGGACCTGATTTTACTAATAAGCCACTGATAATGGTGCCGGTACCTGACGGACCGTCATAAACACCTGAAAATTGTGTCGTAGAATTGCCTTGAGGATTAGTAATGATTACATCCCACAAGCCGACAGGCGCACCGCTCAAATCAAAATCGGCCTGAATTTCCGAAGGACTAATAAGCTCGACGTTAGTACTATTTATAATAGTTCCCTCGTGCTTAATTGATATCGAATCACTGCTATCGAATACAGACCCGGTAATGGTTAGTGTAGTATTTCCATTTGAAATAGCTGTTGAAGGAGAAATATTGCTTACTCGAGGCAATTCTGGGTCTTGAGTGACATAAATTTCAACATCTAGCCTGACCAGTGGGTCTTTATAGACATTTTGCATTGGTTTAGTCGCTACAATATACCAACCGTTTGTTAGCGGGCTACTAGTATTTAATGAGATCATGTAATTACCCCAGACGCCAGCAGATACAACTTGTGTGTAGATGCTAGTCGTGGCGGTACCTCGCGACGCAATTGTGGGAGAATATGAATATTTAGGAACAGCTGGCTTTTGAATTGTAACCCCATCAGCCAAATAAATCGGGTCAGATATGTTTCTTGTGCTGATTACTCTCATCGGAAGTGAAGCTTGATATGCGCCGCTACCTTCGAGACAGGTGGTATATTTTATGGTATAATCGTGAAGAACAGGTGTTTTTGACGCATCGGTAGAGAAAAAGTCAGTTCTGACCTGTAAATACCTCATTTGCCTTGTAGAGCTCAAAGAAAGTGTCCTGCTTGAATCGCCGGCAAGACCTCCGTTGTATTGAGCTGGCACTGTCCAAGATGTCCATGAATTATCTGTTGCTGTGTTCGAATAACGAAAAGAATAATATATATTTGTTCCATCAAGGCGGCCGACTGGTTCGGAATTTTTAGTGTTTGAATCTTCTTCATTTGGTCTAAAATTTTGCCATTGTCTGATTTTATAAGTTCCATCTGTGTTTATCCCGCTATCTATTTGAGTTAAGGCTGTAATATGATTGGCCATGGCAATAGACTGAAATAACTTTAATTCATAAACTCTGTCCTCATCCGTTGGGACATCGCTTAAATTTGTGATTTTAATATAGCGCATATTAATTGGACTGAAAAAAATTTGCCCAGAATCAATTGTTGCCGGATCAATATCAATTTGTGTCCACAGATTATTGTAATCTGAAGTATTGGGAGCCCATTCAACTTTAAATTTGTCCTGTGCAAATTTTAATTGAATTTTTGTAACATCATATACACCTCCGAGATCCATCATCCAGTACGCCGGCGTGTGAACCTTTTGATTTGGAACTACCCCAGCAAGCCAATAGGTCAAATCATTGCCATCGATAACATTGGATCTCATATAAGGGGATCGTTGATAATTTCCTGATAGCCTATTAGTAGCTTGGTTATAAATATAAAATAAATCGATCGGAGTATAGACAATACTCTTATTGTCGATCGTGATGTCTCCATCCGGATCATGGAGATTTGTGTTAACGTTCGTACCAATTTCCCATTCATCAGCTCTGTCAATCGTTAAACTATGAGGGACCTCCCCAACACAACTCGGGGTGATTATATTACCACTAGAGTCGCGTAAATTCATTCTTATCGCAGTGGAGTTTCTTTCTAGAGTGAAGTTTACCGTAGTTACTTCTTGAGCTGTGATATTAACATCAGGGTTAACCGGATTAGGAGTGCTCGAATTGATTGGATAAGTTTGATCACTATTGTAGGTTGGGGATGTGGTTTTAGTAACAACAATGTGGTAGCTTCTATCCGCAACTGGAGTTAAATTTGGTACCTTAAGACAGTCGTCATTAGTAGTAGTATAAGCTTTACTTCCAAAACTTGGTAAAACAGTATTTGAAATTGTAACTGTTGCTCCAGCGATTTTTACACCATTCGAATCGGTAACGCAAATATTCATCTGACCAGTATTTAATGAAGTTTCGGCAGTTTTGCTTGAGAAGTTCGATGATAATTTTGCCATAACAACATCATTTTTTGTTCTGGTTATCGTAACATCAACTCGTTTATAGTCAAATTCGTAGCTATCGTCGAGCGTACTTTCCGCTGGCAAATTTTGTCTACATTCATCGGAGATAGCACTACTAGTGCTACTGCATCCGTCAAACGGATCATCGACAAAAGAAACCGTTGTTTTTATCCTTAGGGTTTCTCCACCTCTAATTATTTCTGTTTCTTCTTGGATTTCGCCGATAGGGATAAAAGCGCTGGTCGAGTTAGCAAGACCGACACTCGCATATGACATATTACGTATATTTTCCATCTGCTCGTTAGCCAGAGAGACAGAGGCAATTTTTACTTTACTACTAGCGATCGTTTTTATCGAGATCATATAAGCAGATAGAACCGCAATCGATACAATACTAACCATTGTTAGGTCAACCAGTATTTCAACTAAAGTAAAAGCGCGCTTTCTTAAGCACACACATTTATTAGAGTAATAATTTTTTGGTATCAATTCCATATATTAGAGCAACGAATCGACGCTCTCCCTCCTATAATACTAACTGTATTGTATTATAATATAGATTATAATACAAATTAGATAACAATAGCAAAAAAGATCAATTAACAATCAATATCGATATGCAGAAGCAAAAAAGTTTTTGCAAGCGCATCAAATTTAATTTTCGATAATTTGTGATAAAACGACGATTTGATATATTTAGTATAAATTACAAACTATAATTTAAGCGGAGGGAAAGATGGAGGAGCTTAATAAGACAACAAATCAAGCCTTGTCACCGAAATCGAGTAGAGGCAAGGCTTGGTGGTGGCTGGCGATTATAACAGTTTTAATTGTTGCTGGGTATTTTGCTTATAAATATTATAATAACAATTTTCGCGAGAAAGCTTCTGACGATCAACAAAATCCGAAGGAAATCACCGAGAAAACTTCTTGGCAAACGGGCGAACTTGTTATACCCGGAAATTTTGCCGATGCCGATGTGGTGAAGTTGGATGATGGTTCATACAGAATTTACTTCGCTACGGAACCGGAAATTGAAAATTTTCGCGGACAAATTTATTCATCAACCTCAAAAGATGGTATCAACTGGGCTCAAGAAGAGGGGAGTCGAATCGAGAACGCCGCTTTTCCCGATGTCATAAAACTACCAGATAATAGTTGGCGAATGTATTTTCAAAAGGCTGGCGAGATCAAATCGGCAATTTCATCTGACGGTCTGAAGTTTACAGAGGAGTCGGGGGTTAGAATCAGCGACGAAGAAAGTGGTTATACTCTCGATAATGTCGCCGCCGGCAGTACAATTATTATGGACGACGACAGTTACTTGATGGTTTATCGTGGAACGATCAATACACCATACGAAACAACAGAGAAGATTCCCAACCAAACCACCCAGATTTACTTTTATGCTACCTCCGAAGATGGACTGAATTTTAGCAAAAAGGGGATAGCCATAGATTCGCGTAATGAAACTTTATTCGGTCTTGCCGATGGTGGTGATCTTGTAAAATGGGATGATGGCGAGCTTCGGGTTTATTTTTGGAGTTATAACGGTGTTTATCATGTTGTTTTTTCTGATGGCGTTTTCAGCACATTGCCGATTTTTGATTATTCTAATAATACTGATTCAAAAAACAAATTTTCACCCAACCCGCCATCTGATCCAAGCTTAATTAAAATCAGCGAAAGCTGGTTTATGTATTATGGGGAGCACACAAAAGGAATCTACTACGTAAAACTGCAATAATTAAAATGGATAGAGCCCAGCGCGAGGCTGGGCTCATGTCCGTCAGGGGCGGGCACTCGATTACCCGCTATCTCCATACGGATAGCTCGGCTACGAGAAAGCGCGCGCCAATCTCGTGCCGTCCGTGCGCATAACGTTTATGCTATCCCTGACATTTTTTAATCTATACTTCATTTTTTTTCATGTCAAGAGTGAATTTGATTTTGAGTGTGTGAAAAGACAAATAAGGGACGGTGTTTTTTTAGCCTAACTTTAGCAACTGATTCCGAAGACGGAGACGACTCCAAATTGTGATTATTGTAACTACATCGAAACCATAACCGAAAGAATTTTGTCTTAGTTTTTGGTTACGGCCTTATTTAACTAGATAGTGTTTTTTCTAAAAAAATATAATTTTTGATTTTAAAAAAGACATCGTCAACATTTAGACTAAAATTATTTTTTGATACAATAAATTTAGGAGGAAAAATAATAAAAAAAATTGCGATTTTAATTTTCGCCGCCGGGATTTATTTTTTTTCGCCACTGCCGGCGAAAGCTGACTCGTCAGTCGATCAAGCCTGCACTCTTGAAACTACCACTTCTGATGCCAGGGGAATTTATTTGAATGAATTTTCGGCTTACCAAGTCTTCACACCGACTAGAGATACTCTTGATGCGGTTGAAGTGGTTTTAGGGACTTCAAATTCCGGGACGGTTAAAGCCAAGATCGCGGTAATTTTCTTTGAAGATAGTGCCGGCAATCCGGTCGGTAGAACAATTGCCGAAAAATTTGTTTCCGTAACCGGAACCCAATATGTTAAAGCCGATTTTAGCGACGTTCCCTTGGAGGATGGCATCTATGGCATCGGAGTTGTAAACTTGCATGATAACGAAGCGGTTTACTGGCCGGTAACCGAAGGGAATTGTTATCCGGGAGGCTATGCGGTTGTAGATTATCAAACAAGGACCGATTGGGATTTCTTTTTTTCGGTAATGACTTACGATTCCATCCCTGCATCAGAAAATGAGAACGTCGATGATCCCGAGCCTTCATCGGCGCCATCTTCTCCGTCACCGACAACTTCTAGCAACACAACCGAATCTAGTTCTAATACTTCTTCGCCAACGATTGACTCAACCTCAACCGCTGTTCAGGATTTTCCAGAAGGGGCAAAGAAAGTCGAGAAATCGGAGATTTCCGGTCAGACCGTCTCGACGAATCTATCGGAAGCCAATCAAAAGAGCGCGATCTCGGAGAGGCTAATGTCCGATCAGGAGCTACAAGAACAAATTACCGGAATTCTTTTGGACATAAAACAGCAGAAAGAAAAAAATAAAGGAGCCTTCGGTCTCTCGGGAAGGGTTGGAGATATTTTAACTTGGCAAGTTTTTTATGGAATTTGTTTTCTGGTGTTGTTGATCGTAGTGGTAAAAATCATTTCTTTGGTTAGAAGAAAAAAAGACCTCCCCAAACCAAACCCCGAGGAGAAATAAGGTGACGATTGTTTCTTCGATAATAATCTTACCACTCAAACACATCAACAATCTTTTCAATCACAGACTTTATTCGGTTAATTATTCCACGCCTTTCCATAAGCTTCGGTTTTGCGGGCAAAAGATCAACGATTGCTTGGTCGTGTGGCAGTTTTTGAGAGTATAAGAATTCACCAACCAAATTTTCAATTCTCTCAACAGGAATATTTTCGCTTTGTGCTAAATCTCGCAAAACACTCGATCGCTCGCTTGACCAAAATTTGTTGAATGCTTCTTCGACATTATCGTTTTTGCCAAGTTTCGGCAGATTTTCCTCGATAAACTTTTTAATCAAATCCTTTTTCTTACGCAACTGAACATCACGATCAAATAGTTTCAGGATATCCTCGGCTTTCTTGTTTCGCAGCCGATCGGATGTAATATCTCGAAGTCCGGAAATGAGCATAATAATATAATCAAAATTTACAACATCGCGAATCGTCAACTCTAGCTCAAAATCGATCTGGTCCAAAATTGATTCAACATTTGGATCAGACTTGCGGCTTTCGTAAATATCCAAATATTTGCTCTGATAATCATAAAACTCCTGCTCATCCATACCAACTTCTTCAAAAGAAAACTCGGCAAAGGTTTCCAGTGATGATTTAATTCTAAGCAGATCACGGAAAGTTTTAACAAACATCGCTTTTTCCTGTTCGCTCTCCAACGAATCAACCGTTTCAACAGTTGGCACGCGCCTCTTTAACTCCGTAATTTTTTTCTCAAACTCTTTTTTCTGCTGTTCGTATGGCTTTTTAAATACAATTTCTTTAGCATTCTCGTCACCGAAAAGCGCCAACGCCTTATCGGTTGCGGCTTTCAGATTTCTAAAAGAAATTATATTGCCATGCGGTTTATCTGAATTCAGCAAGCGGTTTGTCCGCGAATAAGCTTGGATCAAGCCATGATAGCGCAAATTTTTATCTACATACAGAGTGTTTAGCCGTGGGCTATCAAAACCGGTCAAAAACATATTTACAACCAATACCAAATCAACTTCTTTATTCTTAATTCTCTTCTGCAAATCCCGATAATAATCATAAAATCGGTCAGTTGAGAAATTTGTCGAATACATTGCGTTATAATCTTTAATACAGCCCTCCAAGAAATCTCGCGAATGTTTATCGCCCGCAGTTCCAACACCTGCGAAAACATCCACATCGAGCATATCGCCGCTCTCATCTTCGTTTGCCTGATAAGTAAAGATTGTAGCAATCTTAAAATCATCGGGCTTTTTGCTTTTTAACAAAGTATAATATTTTTTCAGAACTTCAATATTAGCCGTCGCAAACAAAGCGTTAAATTTGCCGTTTTTGGTCTTTCGTTTCCAATCTTGGAGAACATAATCAGCAATTTTATTTAATCGGTCAGCACTTTCCAAAACTTCGCGCGTATCAACTCCGGGAACCAGGGTTTCGGCAAAAATATCAGCATCTAGCGTGTCAGAATCTTTCTGTGTGTACTTGCCAACGTATTCAACCGCAAACCCAAGCACATTATTATCGGAAATCGCATTGGTAATAATATACTTATGCAAGCACTCATCAAAAACATCTGCCGTTGTTACTCCGCCAACATTATTCTCGGCAAAAATTGGCGTGCCGGTAAAACCAAAAAGCTGGGCTTTTTTAAAGAATTTTTTAATTCGAGAGTGAGTTTGGCCAAACTGGCTGCGATGACATTCGTCAAAAATAATCACCACTTTTTCATCTGCCAAATAATCAAATAATTTTGTGTAATGCTCGCGGCCAATGGCAATATCTAGCTTTTGAATAGTTGTTACAATCAGCTTTCGATTTTTATCTTTCAGCTGATTTACTAAATTGCGGGTGTTGTCTGTGCCGTCAACCGAGCCATCAGAAAAAGAGTTGAATTCTTTGATCGTTTGAATGTCCAAGTCTTTTCTATCTACCACAAACAGCACTTTTTTGACTTCCGGCATACGCGATAGCACTTGACTGGCTTTGTATGATGTTAGCGTTTTGCCCGAGCCGGTAGTATGCCATATGTAGCCATTTTTGTCAGACTTCGAAACTCGTTTTTCAATCACATTCACCGCATAATATTGATATGGCCTAAGTATCATTGGACAGGGTGGCTCTTTGCCTTCTGCTAGCACAATATACTCGGCGATCATCTTTGAAACCGCACACTTTTCTAGAAATACAGTTGCAAATTCATCCAGTTTAGTAATCTTGTTATTGCTTTCATCTGTCCAGAAAAAAGTTTGCTCAAATGATTGATTTGGATTATTTGAAAAATATTTAGTATTTACTCCGTTAGAAACAACGAAGATCTGCACATATTCGAAAAGCGTGCCCGTAAACGAATGGCGATGATATCGCTGTATCTGGTTGAACGCTTCCTTCATCTCCATGCCACGACGCTTGAGCTCTATCTGCACCAACGGCAAACCATTAATTAAAAGTGTTACATCATAGCGATTTTCATATTTGCCGACTTGAGTAACTTGATGAGTAACTTGATATTCGTTTTTGCACCACTGGTCCATATTAAAAAATCGAACATAAAACCTTGTATCATCATCTCGAGCTAGGGCAAAACGATCTCGCAAGGTTTTGGCTTTAGCAAACCGATCGCCCCTATTAAGATGATTCAAAATTCTCGAAAATTCAGTTTCGGAAAAGGTTGTCTGATTAAATTTCTCGAGTTGAGTTTTTAAATTTGAAACCAAAGCATCAGCATCCGCCAAAACCACCGGCGCGAATCCTAACCTTTGCAATTGCGTCAACAAGGTTTCTTCAAGTTGTTGTTCGGATTGTGTTGTCATTTTGTCCCACTGGATAGATAGACATTTATTAAAAAAGCACAAAGTGTGGCTGACAGATTGATTGTTAAATCAACATGATAAATTGCAGGTACAGGGTCAGCCTCACTTTTACCGTGAGCATCACCAAAATCATTACGAAGTGAGGAAACGCTTTCTATAACCGAAATAATTCCAGAAAACAACCTTTTGATCTTCTGATCGTCATAAACTGCTGGATCCATATTTAATTCTTTTTTCAACAAGGCATACAAATCCGGCAAATCTTCCTTGTCGTAGGTAATCTTTTTAGAATCTAATATTTTTTTTATTGTTGCTTCCAGCAATGATTTGCAAGCGGTAATCGCCCCTTCTGGATCATTCTTTGATCGTTCGATAATCTTGGTCCATATTGCCATTAGCTGAGCACTGTCGATTTTCTCAACACTTTCAACTAACAAGGAGGCAGTTGGTCTATCGCCTCCTGATTTAATCCAATCCGTCAGATCATCAAATTCATCTCTTAAAAAAGTTCTACGATCAGCATAATTACTAGCATATTTTTTAATAAAGCTCCAATAACCTGAACCAAAACGATGTGTAATTAGCCAATCAGGAATAATAGCCTTTAACTCAGGAAACGACATTAGTATTGCTCTTTGATCCTCGTACTTTTCATACCTAAAATCTTTACCACCAGTCGCCATGTTAATACAAACATCTCTCATATCTTGAATAGCATTAAGTAAAATATCTTGTCTGCTGTTATGCTTCTCTGTCATACAAACATCCTCTGTAGCAGGGATTTTTTGAAAAGTTTGGCCTGCTCCAGCTGGTTATTTATTAGATTGATTTTATTATCTAACGCTGTCAAAAATTCCGCAATTTTTTCTTGTTCGGTTGTGTTAGTTGGAATAGTCACCTCTACTGTAGAGAAGTGGTGGAACTTCAAATTCCAAGTATCAGAAGTTAATCCCTGCGAATATCTAAAAAAATTAAAAATGACACGCGGTTGCTTGAATAAATATTGAAAAAAATTTGCGCTACCATCGACTAGTCTGATCACAGTGTAGGCGGGGCTAACATACCCGTTGAAATCCGAAATGCCAGAAGCTCCCTGCCACATCCTCATTGTGTTGTAGACGATATCACCGACGTTAACAACTTTATAATTACTTGTATCGGCACTTGAATTATCCCTCTTGTTTGAGGAAGTTTGTTTTGTAATACCATTATTCGTTGTTACGGACAGTAATTCAAATTTCTTGTCCGCTTTTCTTTCGGTTTGCTCATGAAATAAATCTCCCAATTTTTTTTCTTCCCAATCTGGATAATTTGAGCCGTCGGGCTTTTTGAAACGAATCTTTTGGTTAAAAATCGCCTGCATCACCCCTTTTTTGTATTTCTCAAATGCCTTTTTCTTCGCTTCTAATTTTTCAATCTTCTCATCCACCGTCGTCAAAAAATCCGCAATTTTTTGCTGCTCTTTTTCTTTGGGCGTAGTTATTCTGCATTCACCAATCTCGCACAAATTTATTTTTTTAGGAAATGCGACGTGAATAGTTCTTCGCCATAATTCATGTTGTATTAGGTCAGACTTAATATATTGATCTAAGAATTTCATATTTATTAAGCCCACCCTTTTAATTAAAGCAAGACTAACATAGAATGACGCTTTAGGACTCCACGATATATATTTAGAAGTTCCGATATCACCAATTCTAGTCATTAAAATATCGTCATTTTCAATTTTGACTCGCCTGCATTCTTGGTCGTAAACTGATTCTGAGATATATCGAGTTTTTTTGAAATTGTCAGATGTAATATGTTCAACACTATAAAATGGAACGCCGCACTTAACATAATCAGGTGTTTGATGTGTACCGTCAAAAGTACGAACTTCATCGCCAAGCTTTTTTTCTTGCCACTCGTCGGTGAATTCCTTGAATCTCAAAGCAGGCATCCATCGGCTCGCCTGTATTCGCTCAGGACAAATCTGCTGATTTGGTTTTGGGGTGTTATGTGTTGACATTATTCTTTGCGTTTTTTATAATGTAAGTGTAAATAGAAGTGGGACTAGGGCTTTCCTGGGCCCACTTTTGTATTTATGGAAAGATTTTTAAGCCATAATTTTCAAATTCACCATTCTTTTTGTGAAGTTTATTTTTCACAATTTCAAAAGGTTGGTTCTCTGATTCTTTATTTAAAGCCCATCGCCCTACAGGATAGGCCACCAAATCAGCAATCTGCATACCTACAATATTTTGTGTCTTCTGGTTAAACGATAGGTCGGCAATTTTGGTTTGGATTTCTGTCTGTGTAATATAGCGGTGATCTTTATTTCTAAATCTCTCGTAGACTTCGGCAAGTTTTTGGTCGTTATGCGTTTCACGAGACTCGATCCTAAAAATCATTTTTTCTGAACTTCTGCCTAGAAACATTATTGAGCGTTCGAGAATGAATTGCAGGCACAAATGATAAGGATTGTCGGGATCAGAATATTTGCCTTTTAATTTGTTTTTATTGATTGCTGCCGCAATTACCTTAAAATCGAGTTTTGAAATCAGCGAATTTAAATCTTGAGTAAAATTATCTCTCGTTTTTTTGTCTACTAAGCAAGAAAAATCTTTTTTCTGTTTCCGGATATCATATGAGCGCAGAATTACATCTGTTCTGCCAAAATATTTAAGCTTTAATTTATTAACTTCCTGCTCTACGATTTGAGTATAATAATCAAAATCAAAGATACAGCCTGCTAATACAAACATCGGGTATGATTTATCAATTTGTTTTTCGTCTAGATTATGATCTCCGGATTCATCTAGAAAAACTACTTTCATTTTCCTCCAATTGGTGGCCTAATCCCAAGTTCTTTACAATATTTTGTGATTTTGTGGTCGATTGCGACCATATCGATTTCGATTTTTTTAATTTCGCTGACGACTTCGTCGAGGTTGATTTCCGGTTCGGGTTCGAATGTATCGACATAACGCGGGATATTGAGGTTGAAGTCATTTTCGCTGATTTCTTTGATTGTTGCTTTGTGGGAATATTTATCAATTTCTTTGCGGTTTTTGTAAGTATCGAATATTTTGGCGATATTTTCGTTAGTTAGGCGATTCTGATTTTTGCCTTTTTCAAATTCTCGCGAAGCGTCAATAAATAAAATATCGCCGTCTGCTTTGCGACATTTTTTAAAGACCAAAACACAGGCGGGGATTGATGTGCCATAGAAAAGATTTGCCGGCAAACCGATCACTGCATCAAGATAATTTTGTTTTTCGACGATGTATTTGCGTATTTGCCCTTCTGCGCCAGAACGGAAAAGTACGCCATGAGGCAAAACGATTGCCATTGTCCCATTATCCGCCAAGTGATGGAGCATGTGAGTTACAAAAGCATAATCAGCCGCACTTTTTGGGGCCAGCCGGCCGTATTGAGTGAAGCGCTCATCGTGGGCTAAGTCTGGGTCCGTATCGCTTTTCCATTTTGCCGAAAATGGGGGATTTGCGACGATCGTCTCGGCTTTTAGATCTTCGTGCAGGTCATCAGTTAGAGTGTCGCCTTGTTTTATTTTGAAGTGGTCAAAGTGGACTCCATGCAGAATCATATTCATGCGAGCAAGGTTGTATGTGGTTTGATTGAGCTCTTGGCCGTAGTAATCCACGACATCGGTGTAGTCGCGAAGTCGAAGAAGCAGAGAACCGGAGCCGCAGGTGGGGTCGTAAGCCGAGCGAATGCGTTTTTTGTCCTCTGAAACGATTTGCGCCAAGAGTCTGGAAACCTGAGCAGGCGTGTAAAACTCGCCACCTTTTTTGCCGGCACCAGCAGCAAATTCGCCGATTAGGTATTCATAAGCATCGCCCAGAAGGTCGCTTTTCGGGTCTTCTATATTGAAATCAATATCATTTAAAAGGCTAAGAACATCGACTATGACTTCGTTCTTCTTGTTTTCGCCGGAGCCGAGTTTTGAAGAAGTTAGTTCAACATCGGCAAAAAGTCCTTTGAAATCATCTTCGCTGGCAGTGCCCATCGAGGTTTGCTCAATGGAGTTTAAAACCTTTTTTAGATCCTCGAGGATAAATTTGTCTTGCCCTTTATTACCTTTTCCTTTGGCGACTAAATGAGAAAAAAGCTCGGTTGGCTTGAGAAAAAAACCGAGATGCGACAAGCAAGCCGCTTCTATCTCTTCAAGGTACTCTTTGCCTTCTTTAGTGTCTTCTTTAATTTCAGCGAAATCGACTTTTTCATTTGAAAGCAGTTCTTTATCGGTATAGTTTTCAAGCTTTTCGGAGAGATATTTATAGAAGATAAAGCCGAGAATATAGTTCTTGTATTCGTCAGCGTTCATTTTACCGCGCAAAACATTGGCTACCGCCCAGAGTTGTTTTTCTAGTTGTCTTTTTTGATCTTCGGTCATTTTATTCCTCAACTAAATTTTCAATGAACAGTGAGTATGGTCAATATATTGGGACTATTCACTATAAAATTAAGTTACTCAAAAATATTCAAAAAAGGGTTCCAAGCTTACGTTTATTATATCAAAAAACTAGTCTTAAAACTAGTCAATTTCATGGCTGTGACGCCCGTAGTTTCCGAGCTATTGCGAGGTGCGAAGGTTGGTGGACCTGACCTTATATTCTGGAACTCTTTTTATTTTTGTCCCACTTCGCCACCTCCTTCGCTAAAGCTACGGAGGTCAAGAAGGCTTCGCGGGACATCCCGCATAGTCCGCCTTAGGCGGACGGCGTGGGATGTCCTGCCAACCGTAGCCTCGTGCGAAGGTTGGTGGACCCCCAGAGATCGGTCGCCGATATCTCGATGGTTTGGGATTCCACGACCACATCTTGCCACCGTTGTGATGATGATGAATTCAATTTATGTTCAAGTAAACAGCCTAAATTAAAAAAACTCTCACAAAATAAAAATCAGTGGGCGGTGAATTAACAAAAAAATTACTCCTTGTCGGTAAATATTACTAACCGCGCAGTATAAGTTTTGGAAGTTTGATCCCAATTTTCACAGGTGATCAGGTTGAGATGGGACTTGCCATCATTTGAACTAAAAACACTTGAAGCATCCGCTTCCGGTTGAAAACTTCGGTTTTCACGAACAACAAAGGAAATTGTCGCCCCTCTATCGTCTTCAACAAATAATTTATCACCGGCACGCAATTTTTTTGCATCATTAAAAACTGTTTCTCGCCCATTTAGCCAGACACCAGAATGACCAGCAATCACTGCGCTCCCGGTATTCCCCGGGCGTGGACCTAACTCGAACCAGGCCACGCTATCAGAGTCCTTCGGTACATCCATTGCGCCACTCGGAGTAAGGCCAACGTATTCAACTTGAGCATCAACATCAATCACAGGAATTTTAAGGCGTAGTGGCAGCCCGGAACTTGATTCACTAACGGGTGGGTTCGTATCCTCTGGGGGGGTTACAATACTTTCAGTCGGCTCGGTCGGAGTGCTGTTGGCTGAATATTTGGGAATAAAATGAGCGATAATCACTAGGGCCAGACAGATCACTAGCTCTACAAGGACAACTATTAGAAGTTTTCTTTTAGATAGAATCAGTAGTTTCATTGAGTTATTAAAAAACTACATCCGAAACCAGGAAAGCCCTTGTTTGATACTATTTGATACTTTTCTCAACATTTAGATAAGGCTTTTCGATTCTTTTCGTCTCTTTCGAGCCAGGTATATAATAATCGAAAAAGTAAATATCCAGTTCAGTAAGATAGCGGACCAAAAAAGTGTATTTTGAGAGGTAACAATCCCTGTGCCTGGTAATCTCGTCTGAGTTGCGGCAGCGGCGGCGTCTGCGGCGACCCTGGCAGCAACAGCGGCATCAACAGCAACATCGGCAGCATCGACAGCAGCATCAGCGACAGCGGCAGCATTTGGAGCAGTACAGTCCGGTATGGTAACAGTATCAGCAATTAAGGTGACGTTACCGTTACGAGCCAAGAGTCTGCCCTCAATATTAGCGCCGTTTGCTACTGTGATAGAAGTTAGAGACAAGATACTACCTTTGAAAACTGCAGTCGTATCAATAGTAGCTCCATAAACTCGCCAAAAAACATTACAGGCTGAAGCCCCATTGATCATAGAAACCGTACTACCCGGTCCAACAGTAAGCGCTCCGGCGACTTCGCTGGAAGCTTCAAAAATGAAAACTGAAGTGGCGTCGCCCTGCCCATCGAGGACCAAAGGACCAGCTCCAGCAGTAATATTGAGTGTGGTCGAGTCAGAGGCGTATACTCCGGCAGTTAGAGTGGTTCCACCCAATTCAGTTGGAACGATCGTGACTGGCGTTCGTCCGGCAGCATCAGTGTAAGCCGCGGTGAGATCGTTCTTGGCCAAAGTCAGTAGGTCCGGATCATTCACGGAACCAGCAGGGCCAGCATCATCTACGGCATAAATTGTACCTGTTACTTGTGCTTGTGTTAAGCCTATCCCGGCGCCAGTTGCCGGACTCAATCCAACATGACCGGTGATTATAGATGTTGGTACATTGGTTATGTTGGGAGTACCAGCTAAAATTGCGAAATTTGCTGCGGTGCCCAGGTCTACCATAGTTGGACCGGCCGCTTGCACAACATCTGATCCGATGAGATTAAATGTAAATACGGTAGTCGATATGACTACCATCAATAGGTACCTTAGCTTCTTCACAACCCTCCTCTTTTGTTATTTTATGAGTTCACAACATTGATTATATTTTAATAACTTCTGCAAAACTTGTCAATTGGATGCGCCGCCTACTAGTATATTGGACTATCTTGCTAAAATAAGCATTCTGCATATTGTTCTGGCAACGAAGCAAGACTGCACAAATAAAAACTGGCGGTATTCTTGCGCTGAAGTTCAAGTCGAAGTTGAGGTTAATTTTTGGTTTTTTGCAATATTTGTTCGACCTCGATTAATCTTTAAACATATCGACGTAATCGCTATAAATATACGACTGTCCGTATTTTTTGTCCTTATCTTTCGATTCCAATATTTTCATCTTCATGAATCGATCAATAACAGTTTGTACTCCGGCACGGGTAAACCCAGTCCATTTTTGAACAAGCGAAACTGTCACAATCGGCTGCCCAAATAGTTTTGGCAATACCAAACAAGCGCTTTCGGAAGCACGCTTTCCAAGTTTTTGAATTTTAATAGTATCACGCTCGCGAAGTTCAGTGATCCCTGCTACTGTATTTATAGCTTCATTGGCAATTTCAATAACTCCATCAAGAAAAAAATCGATCCATCCATCAACATCGCCATCGTGGTATTTCGCCAGCTTTTCGTAATATATTTTTTGGTGTTTTTTAAAATACGATGAAAGAAACAGAACTGGTTTTTCTAAGAGTTTTTCTTTCCATAAATAAAAGGTGATAATCATTCTACCAGTACGACCATTTCCATCCAAAAACGGGTGAATTGTTTCAAATTGTGAATGAATCAACCCCGCCTTGATAATCGGGACCATATCGTCTTGGGAGTTAATATATTTTTCAAGATTATTAAGCGAGTTTTTCATTTCAATGACTGTTGGCGGGACAAAACTGGCGTTGTCAGGTCTGGTTCCGCCGATCCAATTTTGAGAGCTTCTGAATTCCCCGGGGTCAGAGAAATGCGTGGCTCGAGCCTTATGCATAAGTTTTCTGTGCAGCTCTTTGATAAATCTCAAAGTAAAAGGAAATTCATCATCCGTAAAACGTTTAATCCCATAATTGAGAGCGTTAATGTAATGCAAGATATCGTCAACATCTTCTGGTAAATCGGAGGTAATGTTAGCCTCTGCTTCGATCGCATCAATCATAGTCGCCATCGTCCCTTCAATTTGGCTAGATGAAGCGGCATCTTTGCGTAAGTACATCAGTAAAAAGAAATACGAATCGGGCAGTAGTTTGGTCATACCATCTAATTTTCCCAGTAACCGAGTGGCCTCATTGCTTTTTTTGTTGATTTTGCTGTTAAATTCAAAACCACCCTTCGGAGGGAAGGGATTTGGGATAAAGGCCTTAAACCCTTTGGGTTGTTTAATATTCTTGCCTATTTCGATCTTGTTCATTTTGTTTACATATTTTTATTAATGTATACAAAGTATATATGTTTGTATATATTGTGTCAATAATGTATATAAACTTATTTCTTGTCGAACAACGAGTTAATGCCCAATTGTTTACAATATTCTGTGATCTTTTCGTCAACTTCTATCATATCGGTGTCTATTTTTTTTCCTCGATTGTTACTTTTGGGAATATTTTTCTATTTCTTTGCGGCTTTTGTAAGTATCAAAAATCTTAGCAAGATTATGGCAGATATATTAAGTGAAAAAAATAATTGTTGATCTATTTAAACTTTACACATGGCAGGAAAAATTAGAAATGATTTCCAGGTTCTCCAAATCCCTTTCTGGTATAATTACGAAGGGACTGGACGATCAGAGAAAGTCCAGCCCCAGTAAGGCTCTTTGCGCAGGCCGGATCTAGCCCGGCTTCTGCAGTGCTCCGGCTCCGGCAAGGTCGTCTTCATTGACGTACATCGGTACGCCGTCGCGAATGAAGACTTTCTTGCCACTTGACGAATGCATCAGCCCGCACGCGTTGCAGCGACGGAAGCTGAGCAGTAGTACATCATATCCAGCAGGTTTCAGATCGGGGTTTGTCGTCGTGCCGACATAGCCCTGACTGAGTTCCCCGCCGCATTGAGGATTCAGGCATGTCATCTCCGTCACCTTCTTCAAGCTTGGTTGTGTGTACGATACGACGGATATCAGGTGCCGATCGGCTTCAGCACTTCCTGGGGGAGACCGAAAAGTCGCATGTAATGCTGGGCGGTGGACTGAGACAGACCGCGGAAGTCAACGGTCATTGTGCCATATCCTTTGAACTCGCCCTCCTGCCATGTGTAGTGGCGTTTTTTCGCTGTGAAGTAGTGAACGACGTTGTCGATGCACTGGATGTTGGCTGGTGCGATCTTGTCCGCGCCGATGCAGTTGCGCCGGAAAGCGTTGACAGCATCCGCGAGGTGCTCGGGCGTTACGTCCTTCAGGTATCGAAGTGCGTAAGCCCTGGCTTCAGTCTGGTTGTTCGTGACTGTTTGCCCCCGCACAGTCCATGACAGTCCCAGACAGGACAGACTCATGATGATGCCGGCGAAGCTGTTGTCCATCTCGGCACGTCCCCATGGCACACCTTCCCACGTGCCGAAGCCCAGGCGATACTTGCTAGGTCTGAAATCCATCTCGTTGAGGTTGACGTAGTTCATTCCACCTGATTCGTCTGGCCAGAAGAACTCGTGCAGTCCCAAGGTGTTGGTAAAACCCTTGGGAAGCGAAGCGACACGGATATCCCTAACATCTACCATTGTCTTCATCCTCCAGGCGGCATTATTCATGCGCGCAAGGAAATGTACCTGCTTTGAGCAGGATCATTAACTCAATTAAGTTAATTTATCCTGATCAATGCTTTGATACTCGATATTATCACTTTTTAATCTAAAATCCAAGACTAGAGACCATTTGGGTTTCCGCTCAAAAACGTTCTCGGATTTACTGGAATTCCGAAGATATTTATTTGAAAATGGAGACGCGGGCCGGTTGACCAGCCGGTATTGCCTCTGGTGCCGATGATTGTACCGGCGGTAATTTTTCCCCGACCTAAATATCGGAGCATATTTTTCGAGTATGCGCTGATGTGGGAGCCAATATTGAAGTAAATTTATCACTTATAAACTCGTGTTACAGGGCACATTTTAAAATAATCCATTTACTGGATTCTACAATCAGAGTTTAATTTTCCCTTTCGTCGTAATTTTCAACGACTCATCAGAACAATTTAATGTTGAGGGTGGGCCCGAGCTGCTATATGAGCCAGCTCGGGCCTGTATTCACTAGATCGAGTTGGTGTCCGGCTCTAGCTGGCCGGGGCAAATGCGTCAGCAGGGACGAGCAGGAGGGAGTGGACGTCGAACGAGCGAGCGTCGCCCGACCCGAAGCCATTCCGGCACACGACCCAGATGGCCCCCTCATACTCAACCATCTCGTCTTCCTGCTTGTCGGTCTGCCAGAAGTACTGGCCAAACCCGTTGGCGGTCGTGTCGTAGCCGCCCTTGGCGTACGAGACGCCATCGGTGCGGCCCCTGCAGCTACCACTGAACCCCAGCAGCCGGTATGGCAGACCTGCATCTCTGCAGGCCTGCACCGCATCGTCGCGGCGCATCTTGCGCACCATGGCGATGAACTCGGTCCGGCACACGCCGGGGTGCGACTCACCTTCGGCGAGGAAGTACTCCGGGAAGCCCTTGGCGAGTCCCTCGGCGATTTCGCCGGAGGCCGCAATCAAGTTCATGCGGAGCTGCTCGTTGGGGCAAGCCGAGATAGCTGTCCAGTTCTTCCGAACCTTCGTTACTGTCGTCATTCTTTCACCTGTCCGTAACTGTAGCCCACGGGACCGGGGGATGGTGTGAATGTACAACTATTTTGCGATGTGGCTGGGACAAACCCATATCCTCATCATCAAAACAAGTCATTATAACACATAAAGTATCTTTTGTCAAGGGGGATTTTTCGGGAGATTAACATGGATAAATTCAAGTGTTCCAAGCTTACGTTTATTATAACAAAAAACTAGTCTTAAAACTAGTCAATTTCGTGGCTGTGTCGCCCGTAGTTTCCGAGCTAATGCGAGGAGCGAAGTTTTGTGGATATAGGCCAGGAATATCGGAACATATTTTCCGAGTATGCACTGGAGTGATAGCCAATATTGAAGAAAATATTCGTAGAAAAAGCTTGAAGCCGCCCGAAGATAAGTCAGTCGGGCGGCTTCGGTTCGTGTCGTTAGGGTCCTCCTTGCCCGAGTTCACGAGGTTGCCAGCACCTCTGAAGCAGTGTGAAGGACACGAACGAACTGTTCGCGGAAGGCAGCGTGACCCTGCCACCAGAGCCTGCGAACTTCGTCTTCCGGCATGCACATCAATTCCGCGATCATGTCCATTCTCCATCGATCAACGTACCGGTAGTGCAAGACCTGGCGAAGAGTCGGATCTTGCACAAGTGAAATTGCCCCCTTCACAAGGGAGCCGAAACAACCGGACTTGCTTAGCCTTTCCACCCTAGCTAGGTCATCATCCGTACCGGCTTCGTCTTCACCACCACTGATCTGGCTGATGACAAAAAGGCAGTCATCAGCAGTTAAACGATGTTGTGCTGCTGGCATTGAAACACCCCTGTTCTTCGTGTTTGGTGCTACGATAAGACATTCTACAATAAATAAAGAATATTGCAATAGAAATGAGTAACAGAATACGAAAAATCACAAGTGTTCCATGCGCCCATCTGGTATAACAAAAAAGACTAGTCAGAGACTAATCATTTTTATGGCTATGACACCCGTAGTTTTCGAGATAATGCGAGGGGCGAAGTTTTGTGGACCCAATCTTCAATTTTTGGAACACCTTTTTTGAATTTGTCTTCAAGCGGACTCTGGCTTTAAAGCAGGTAGTTGAAAATTTCTTGTATAATTTCTTTTTTTCGATTATTATTTCCTCAACTCGCGAGAGCGAGAAAAATCCCTCGAGAGAGGGATTATCCTTCGAGAGAAGGTGTAAGAATGACACAAAATGGTGAAGCAGCTTTCAGTTGCATGCTGAGGTTGACGCCAGACGCGAACCAGGCCACTGTTAGTGCTCTTAGGTCGATCCTCAATGGCAACCACGAAAGTGATTTGCATGCTGTTGTGCAAGTCACAGACTACAAAACCGTGGCCATCTGTACAACTATGGTCGCGGTGGCGGAGTCAACCTTCGACGACGGCTGGCTCAAGTCTCTCTGGGCTGTCTTCGTCGAACCGGGGTGGACACAGCCCGAGAATTGGCCTTGGTCGGATGATTGGTCTAAGAGACAGAACAAACCCCGACACGCGCCGAATGACTTTGTCCTGGGTTACTTCCTCGGTCTGCTTGAGGCATCATCCGAGCAGACACCACCCGAATTCTGCGATGAGCTGGTCGCTCGGTTCCCACTGGCGGTTAAGCGGGTGGTTTCGGCCTCTGATCTGATGAGGTACGAAGGCCCACCGTTTGGGAGGTCGAGTGATAGTGACTGGAGGGACTGGAAGCATCGGGTGGAAGAGCAACTCAAGAAGATGTCTGGCCGGATTGGGGATTGCCGATGGCGCTCACTTCTGCGGAGCGTCTTTGAGCAACTTCCGCCTCCCGTGACATTCAAGGATCCGAGATACGGCGGACCATATCCACCAAGACTCGGCTCGCCAGCGGAGCACGTAATCGACTGCTTGCGCTGGATTACCAATAAGATGTTGAAGCCGTACGAGGGTCTACACGCAGTGACCGTCGGGGATATGCACAAGCCGGCGTTCCCTTACCGGGTGGTCTGAGTGACGTTTTACCTGTCTGGTCCCGTGGTATCAACGCGGGACCAGACTAGAATTTTTCCGTTGATATTTTTACGTTCTTGGGGACGGTTCTCTCCTGGCTACGGTTTTGACATTTTAGAAATTCTTTGGGGAATAAAAATCAATTTGAATAACTAGATTACAGTAAAAAGACATAAGTATTTAATTTGTCAACTTTTTGTAGTTCGTTAAAAACGTCGAGTGAAGCGGAACAAAAAGCAATAAATGAAATCTGGTGGTCCTAGCCTTATATTCTGAAACTCTTATTATTTTTGTCCCACTTCGCCACCTCCTTCGCTAAAGCTACGGAGGTCAAGAAGGCTTCGCGGGAAATCCAATTCTTGCCCAACTTCGCTCAAATTAAAATACATTTGAGCTACGCTGGACAAACTTCTTAGTTTTCCTTGGTAATACCCCCATCCTTTTAAATAGTTTGGCTTGCCAAGCGAAGCCATTTCTGTAAATGGCGAAGTTTGGTGGATCTGACCATATATTCTGAAACTCTATTTATTTTTGTCCCACTTCGCCACCTCCTTCGCTAAAGCTACGGAGGTCAAGAAGGCTTCGCGGGACATCCCGCATAGTCCGCCTTAGGCGGACGACGTGGGATGGTGGACCCGATCAGATTCGAACTGACGACCTCATCGCTGCCAGCGACGCGCTCTAACCAGCTGAGCTACGGGCCCATTTTAATTTAAAATTTAGAATTTAAAATTTAAAATGGAGAATTAAATGAACGGTTTAAAAATCATCTTAAAAACAGTAACGACTATACCAAAAAGAGAGGATAATTTAAAGAGTGAGAAATTATTTGCTCTTCTTCTCGATGGTAATTGCCGTGTCGGGACAGAAAACCGAGCAGTTATGGCAGAGAATACATTTCTTGTGGTCGATCTTTGGTACCGAATTGCCAAAAAACCCAATCTCTTCCGAAAAACTGATTGCCCCAACCGGACATTTTTCAATACAAATTCCGCAGCCTTTGCAAAGCGAAGGATAAACAGTTGATTTTTTCCCTTCATCGACAACAGTTATTGGTTTGCTAGACACTTGGAAACTCGGAGCGGAGAACTTATCTTTTTCAAAAACAAACTTGAAACCCAAATCAAGGGCTTTTTTGTTCATTTCGGCAAGAGCAGGGGATTGAATGAACTTTTTTCCTAGAAAATGTTTTAAAGATTCAAATATAACTGCCTCATCAAGCCCGGGAATCAATTTGCAGATTGCTCCGAGGACAATCGTATTAAATACCTTCGGTTGAAGATTCTCTTTAGCGATTTTAGTCGCCGGTATCGCTAATAACCGACCGTGATTTTTGGGTAAAAGCTCCCGATTGATTGTTGAAGAATCAAAAACCAAAGTCGTTTTTGGGTTAATCTGATCAACCACCCGGGTAATTGCCCGTTCTCTCAAAACGATGGCAATATCGGCGATTTTGAATCGATTGGCGGAAAATGGTTTTTTGTCGATAATCACAAAAGCGACCGACGGTGTTCCTCGCTGTTCAACCCCAAACTGTGGTAGATAACTTGAATTAAGGCCGGAAAGCGAAGCGGCATAAGCTAAAGTTTCGGCGATTGTTTGGATACCTTGTCCGCCCTCGCCGGCAAGTAAAATATTCATACTGCCTCCCGGGTTTTAGAAAACTCTTTTAGAGGAAATTTTGCCTCAATTGTTTTTAAAAACTCAAACGAATTATGAGCATTTGTTTTCCAATTTGTCGGGCAGATTGAAAGAACTTCGACAAAGGCAAAATTTCCGCTCTCGGCTTTAGAAATAGCTTTTTTAAAAGTTTCTTTAATATTTCTCGGGTTAGAAACCGAGACTCTCGCAATATAGGCTTTTTTATCGGCAATCGAGAAAATTGTTTCCGGTCCCAAAAAATGATTGCCGAAACCCTGGTCCCGTTTGCCAAAGGCACTGGTTGAAGTAATCTCACCCGGGAAAGTCGTCGGCGCCATTTGCCCGCCGGTCATTGCATAGTTGGTGTTGTTGATAACAATCGCAATGATTGGATCGTTCCGATAGGCGGCATGAATTAGCGACTGCAGCCCGATTGCGTACGCTCCGCCATCGCCCATATAAGCAAGAGCAATTTTCTTCGGAGCAACTTTTTTTATACCAACGACTACTGGAATACTTCGACCATGGTGTGCTTGAATCGTATCAATATCAAAAAAATCCCAAGCAAGCAAAGAACAACCGATGTCAATTCCAAAAACCATTTTTTTAGCAATGCCGAGTTCGGAAACAACATCTCCCAGCTGTTTTAAAGTAATTGCGTGTCCGCACCCGGGACAGAAGAAATGAGGTTTTGAGCTCTTCTTATAAGAATCAGGCATCGTCTTGTAATCCATATTAACCTCTTATTGTTTCAATAATGTCTTCGATGAGAAAACTCTTTGCTGGCCGAAAGTCAGTCTGCACTTTGCCCTTAAATTGTGTAAAATCAATCTCCGCTTTGGCAATCATCTGCATCTGCCCGTAAGATGATTCAAAAAACCAGAGCCGTTTCTTGTTTTTAAGATAACGATTTAAATCAGTTCCCGGAAAAGGTCTTAAAGTAATCGGGCGAAATATTTGATAATGCTTGCCTTGAGGATCGATCGATTCAATCGCTTCCCTGACCGTAAAATAGGTTGATCCGTGAGCAATAATTAAATTTTCAGCCGAATTTTTTCCGAAAACTGAAAATTCGGAAATTTTCGGCGCCGCTTTTTCGAAAGCAAGGATATTTTGTTTTAGATAGTCGGCAAATTCGTCCTCGCTACTATAGCAATTCCTAATATTTTTTCCGGATAGAAGATTTACACTTTTAATCGGATTTAGAGGCGCTTTTAGGTCAACCTGGGACTTTTGTTTCCCGATATAACCGTCGCCGAGAAGGATCGTCGGAAATCGATAACGCCAGGCCGAATCGAAAGCTTTAATCGTAAAATCGTACATTTCCTGCGGTGTTCCGGCGGAGTAGACGATTCTTAATCCTTCGCCGTTACCGCCGAAGCAGGTTAGGAGGACTTCTTGTTGAGAATAATTAACCGTTCCGGTTGAGGGACCGCCGCGTTGCATGACAATTGTTACTGTCGGTAAGCGAAGATTTTCCGCCATCGACAGTCCGTCTTGCATTAAAACTGTCCCCGGACCGGCAGTTGCCGTAAAACTTTTTACACCTTGGAGGACAGCGCCGTTTAGACAAAAACCGGCCGCTGTTTCATCTTCGGTTTGCAGAAAAACCAGATGGTCGTTTTTATCGGCCGCCTCTGACCAAGATTGGAGAATTTCAGTTGACGGGGTGATCGGGTAACCAAACATTGCCCGAGCTCCAGCGGCGATCGCTCCTTTAAATGCGGCAACATTACCAGAGATAAATTCCTTCATAAATATCCTTTCTTAATCACTTCTTCGGCGATTGCCAGTTCTTCATTTGGTTCAATAATTGCGAATTTTTTATTTTTGAATTGATGAAAATCTTTAATAATTCGACGACGAATCAACGATGAACCAAAACCGACTTGACCGGTGAAGGCGATAATATTGGCACCGTTTAAGACAATGTCGTAAGCAGCTAAGTATTTTCTGATTTCATAAACAAATTTATCAAGCGCCAGACGAGAGTTTTTTTGTGTGTCAGCATCCGGACGCCGATGAACCTTTTGATAAAAAGTCGGATCCTCGACCCTAAAACCGGCATTATAAATTACTGTTTTTATGTCTGCTTCTTCGGCTAGGCCGGCGATCCCCGAATGTTTCAAAATCAAATCTTCGGCTCGATTTATCCCAAGCTCACGTATTAGATAAAAAATAATCCCCGGATCAAGCGCTCCAGAGCGGGTTTGCATCATCAAGCCATCTGATGGAGTAAAACTCATTGAAGTCTCTAGTGGCTTTCCTCGATCTATCGCTGTCATGCTCGATCCGGCGCCAAGGTGGATCGAGATTATCTTTAATTTATTTTCCGGATCAACTTGATTTGCAACGTATCGATGGCTGATTCCATGAAAACCATATCGGTGGATTTTTAAACGGCGAGCAACTTTTTGGTTAATCGGCAATGTTTGTGAAATCTCCGGTAATTCGCGGAAAAAAGCATTGTCAAAAACTGCCACCTGTTTAGCATTTTTAAATATTTTTTGAGATTCCTTTATAACCGTTAGGGCAACCGGGTTGTGAAGGGGCGCCAGTCGGTTAAATTTTTCAATCTTCAAAAATTCCGCTCTGTTTGAAATCAAAAATGGGCTTTCAAGATCGCCTCCGTGGACAACTCGATGAGCTATCAAATCAACCGGAAGATATTTTTTGGTCTTATAATCAAGAGTTAATTTAATGTTTTTTAAAGCTTTTATAAAATCAGTTCTTTTTCTCAAGTTATTGTAAGAGTCTTTAAAAATGACTTTTTTTTCTATCGAAAAAAGCTTGTATTTGAGTGATGAACTACCGGCATTTAGAACCAAAATCATCAATCCTCCAAAAATAATTCTCCACAGTCACGATTTGAAATTCCGGCGGCATTTGCTTCATCAGTATCCAAATGAACCTGAAAATCGAAATCCGGAGAAACTCGAGCCAGAATGTGATTAAAAGTTAAAGATCGAGGTCCACCAACACCTAACCTTACCATTTGTTTGTCTTTAATCCCAAGCTCTTTAGCCTTTTGACTATTTATATGAAGATGCCGTTGAGCAAGAATTGCTACCTTTTTCTTAAAAGATCCCTTGGGGCCGGATAGGGTAATCTCCGCAGCTTGATCGGAGAGTTGACAATTTTCTTCATCATTTTGACAAACAGATTCGCAAATCGGCGGGTCGATCTTTAGTTTATAAGTATCGGTTTTAGTTAATTCGACTTGGGTTTGTTTGCGAAAGGGACCTAGAAAACGAAGAGAAATTTCCCCGGCATCGGTTATCGCTTTAGCGACTTTGTCGCTTGAAAATTGTCCTTTTTGGCTTAGATTTTTAACGACTTTAGGGTCACAATCGCCAAAGAGCGTCAAAAAGTCAGCCTTTGTCGCATGAAAATGATGGGCAGAAATCTCAATTGGGACTTTCATTTAATACTTCTCTATTAATTTTTAATGGTTTTAATAATGAATTACCGTTCATCTCAATCGGCTTTTCGATTTTTAAAAGATCGAGAATTGTCGGAGCAATATCCTTGAGCGAGTAGCGACTTTGGGCAATTTGGGTCAGCATATCCAAAGGCAGGGGAGATTCGGTCTTGGCATCTTTTTTCTTGATCAAGCGATTGTCAGCCAAAATAAAGGGTACCGGATTTAGAGTATGGAAAGTTTCCGGATCGAATGGACTTTTATTATTCACCATCTGCTCGGCATTCCCATGATCGGCAGTTATAATTAAAGTTATTAAATTCTCTTCGACCGCCTTGTTTAATTTTCCGAGCATCAGATCAACCTCCTCAACCGCCTTCGAAGTCGATAAAATATCACCGGTATGCGCCAATTCGTCAACATTGGCAAAATTGGCAATGATCAGCCGGTGTTTCTTCGATTTCGCATCTCGTATAATCGCTTCGGTTACCTCCCGAGCTTTCATCTTCGGATCCTGACGAAAAGACTGAACATCAGCTGATTTGATAATTTCTCGATCTTCATTTTCATAAGAAGCGTCGCGACCGCAATTTATAAAATAAGTTACATGAGCGAGTTTGTCGGTCTCCGAAATTTTTAAAAACCTGACTTGGTTTTGATTTAAAATTTCGGATAAAGTATTGTTGATCGGATCTTCACTAAAGATCGGATTAATATTCTTTTCATCGTATTCGGAAAAATGGTAACGAACAAGGGTTGAGATTCTAAGATTGTGAACTTTTTGACTAAAAATTCCCTTGGATATTGCCCCAGAAAGAGACAAAAGAAGCTGACGCATCCGATCACTCCGAAAGTTAGTTAAAATAACAGCATCGTTGTTTTTTACAATTCCGGACGGATAATTTGATTCGTAAATTAAAGTCGGGACAACATACTCGTCGGTAATTTTTCTCTGATAAGCCTGATGAAGTGCTTGGCGAGCATCTAAAGCCTTTTGTTGTGGTCTAAAACCAGTAATCGTTTGAAAATATATTCGAGTCCGATCCCAGTGATTATCCCGATCCATCGCATAGTAGCGACCGGAGATCGAAGCGATTGTTCCTAAAGATAAATTATTTATTTCTTTTTGCAAAGCCTCAAGATAAATGTTTGCCGATACCTCATCGGCATCACGACCGTCAGTTATCAGATGAAGAAACACTCGCTGGAAATTGTTGGCTTTAAAAAAACGAAGCAGGGCGATCGTGTGACGAAGCGAGCTGTGGATACAACCTTCGGAAAGCATCCCGATTAAATGAATGTTTGAATTGAATTTATTGGCATGGTTGATCGACTGCAAGAGTTCCTGATTGCTAAAAAAATCAACGGTTGAAATTTTTTGATCGACCATTGAGCAGTCGGGAGTGATATCGCGACCAGCGCCGATCATCATATGGCCGATTTCCGAATTAGCAATCATTCCCCGGCCGTTTTGGCCGTAGTAAAAAGTCCGAAGGATTAGGTGGGGGTAGCGACGCCACAAAGCGTTGAAATTTTGCGGTGAATACATTTCGATCGCATTTCCGCCCCAAGTCGGCGAGATTCCCCAGCCATCTAAAATTGTTAGTACAATCGGTTTCATATTAAATAATTAACGACTGGCCGCTAAAGTAGCTTGCTTGACCAAGATCAAGATAATCAATAACCGTCGGGGCAATGTCCGACAGTCGTCCTTCTCTCAATTTTAGCAAATTTTTCTTGTCTTTCCCAAAATCAGCAATAATTAAAGGAACAGGGTTGGTAGTATGTTCGGTATTTGCTTCGCCGGAAAACATATCGATCATTTTTTCGGCATTTCCATGATCGGCGGTTACGATTACCAGCATTCCACTATTTTTTGCGCTCGTCAGAACTTCATTAAGACAACGATCAACCTCTTCGACCGCAAGAATTGTTGCCCCGAGGTTTCCGGTATGACCGACCATGTCGGGATTGGCGAAATTGACCAGATAAAAGTCAAAATTTTTTGAAAATTTATCAATTAAATTATCTTTAACCGTAGCGGCGCTCATTTTTGGCGCTCGATCGTAAGTTGAAACCTTCGGAGAGGGGATTAACTGGCGCTCTTCTCCCGGGAATGGCTGTCGAATCAATCCATTAAAATAATAAGTTACGTGGGCATATTTTTCGGTTTCGGCAATATGAAATTGTTTTAGATTAAGATCCGATAGATATTCTGCTAAGGGCTGTTTAACTTTTTCCGGACCGAAAGCGCTATGGACCGGCAAATTCTCTTCAAAGGGCATAAAAGTAACAAACAATAAGTTGCGAAGTAGGCGACGGTCTAAAAAACCGCTAAAATTTTCGCTAACAAAGGCCGAGGTTAATTGCTTCGCTCGATCGGTTCGAAAATTGAAGAAAATAGCGCTGTCATTATCGGAGATCGGTGTTTTTAATTGTCCTTTATTTTGTATCAAGAAAGGAACTATAAACTCGTCAGTTATCCGATTACCGTAAGAATTTAAAATTCCAGCCTCGGCCGATTCGTAACTTTCACCAAGACCCTGAACGAGAGCATTATAAGCACGCGAGGTTCGCCCCCAGCGATTATCCCGATCCATTGCATAGTAACGACCAGAGATCGAGGAAATTTTCCCAAAGCCAATTTCCTTGAGTTTTTTTTCGATTTCCCGAATATACTTGACTCCCGAATCCGGGCTGCTATCTCGTCCGTCGGTAAACAGATCAAGAAATACCCGGGTAAAACCTCTGGTCTTACAAATATCGAGTAGAGAATAGAGGTGAGAGATATGAGAATGGTTACCACCATCAGAAAGTAAGCCGATCAGGTGAAGATTGGATTTTTTCTCAATCGCCCAATCAATCGCCTTGTTTAGATTTGGATTTTTAAAAAAGGTGCCGTTTTTAATTTCACGGTTAATATTTTCAATATCTTGGTGGACGATTCGGCCGGCGCCGATATTTAGATGACCGGCTTCGGAATTTCCTCGAGCCGAGTCTGGTAGACCAACATCGACTCCTGAAGCGAAAAGGCGAGTGTGAGGGAAGTTTTTGATCAATTGGTCGTAGGCCGGTTTTTTTGCCAAATAAATCGCATTTCCGCCCCAATCACGATCTAACCCCCAACCATCTAATATGATTAATAAAATTTGCTGTTTTTTCATTACCCTCCGTAGTTATTGTAACAGATTAACTACTTTATAAAAGAGGGAATTTGTGATAAATTTAAACCTAGCTTTTAATGGTTTATAGATAAAAATGATAAAAACCACGACTTGGGAAGAAAAAGACAAAATAATCGCTACCGATGTTTTAAAAAACAGCGGGTTGATTTTATTTCCTGCCGATACAATAATCGGATTAGCAACCCAAGCGACTGAAGAGGGGATCGCAAAATTAGATCTGATTAAAAGGCGAAAAAGCGGCAAAAACTATGCTCTGATTGTTGACTCGCTTAAGACTCTTAAGCAATTGATCGATGTTGACCCAAGAGAAATAGAGATTATTACAAAAAATCTTTCCGGATATTTTACTTTTATTATTAAACCGGAAAAGATCATTGATCAGTCGGTCAAACTTCTTCTCTCCGATGCTGGAACACTTGGTTTTCGGATTCCAAAATCAAAATTAATGATTGATCTTTCTTGTTTATCTAAAAAACCACTAATTGCTACCAGTGCCAACCGCTCCGAAGAAGAACCGGCAAGTAATATTAAAGAAGCGCTTGGAAAATTACAAAACGAGCTCATAGATCTTGTAATCGATATTAAAACCGACCTTTCCGGCCAGTCGTCAACGGTTGTCGATTTAAGGAAAAACCCGCCAAAGATTCTCCGGCAGGGAAGTGGTATTTTTATAAATTAAATTTTGCTAGTACAACGCCCCGGCGGACAAGCCACCGGGGCTAGAGCAGATGACCGATCAGTCACTCAAGAGCTGGTACTCGCCCGGATAGAGGTTGATCCTTCTTCCACTATCAAGTGTTACTTCTATCGGGAAATACCAACCGACACACATCGGAGTCCGAACAATAGCTCCGAGCGCTCCCCGATAGCAAACGTCGGGGTGGTGGTCAGAAACTACGATTCGATCCCCGGATTGGGGTCGAAGCTCGTCCTCCATCGTTATCTCCTCACTGATCCACCAAGCGGTAGTCACAAGCACCGATTCTGTGACGCCCGCCGGTGGTATCGAACGTTCCGACGATGACACAACTGCCGGTATCGGATACCGAACTTATCTCCAAAACGGTACCCCTGGTGCCGGTCCCGGCCCCAGCGTAACTCTCACAAGTCAGCTCGAAGCGGTCTCCCGGTTTCGGAACTTTTTGCCATCCGATTTCCATCATGGGCCCCCTTGAGTTTGTGAGGTATTTTAATATTAAAATAGCGAGAAACGCTTTTCGTTGTCAATATATATTAATACTTAACATAGCTGGTGCCGATGGTCGGACTCGAACCGACACAGACTTTTGGTCTACAGCATTTTGAGTGCTGCGTGTCTACCAATTTCACCACATCGGCCTATTTAAAAAATAGCAAAAAACGGGTATGATTACAATAAAATAATAGGTGAGTTGAAGTAAAAAGTAAAAATTAAGAATTAAAAAGTATGGATAAAGGCTAGAATATAGAATGTAGAATGTAGGATATCGATCCTAATGCAAGTAAATCAGAAAGTCGGTGAGTGAAGTATGGAGTATGAGGTATTAAATACAGATTAAAAGTTAGAATTTAGAATATAGAAAGTAGAAGGTAGAATATAGAATGTAGAATATAGAATATAGGATTTCGATCCTAATGCAAACAAATCAGAAAGTCGGTGAGTGAATTATGGAGTATGAATTATGAAGCATGTAAAAAAGTGCAAAGTTCCCAGTGCTTAGTGCTTAGTGTATATCAATTACGAACAAAAAAATTAAGAAAATCAGCGAATTGATAAGTCAGCATTTTTGTTTAATAATTCTTTATTCATAATTCATAATTCATAATTCGTTATTCGCTTACTTTCTTGTCAATTTACTACTTACAAAAAATGAAAGATGAATTTCAACAACTTAACGAACAAGACCTCCATCGGCTTTTTTCCGGAAGCAGAAAGCGCTCTTATATAAATCCGCTAACGATCATACTTTTATTTATTTTTCTGGTAATTTTTTTCGCGCTTTTAATCAACTATTCGGCGATTGAAAAGAAGATTTCTTTTTGGTTTAAAACCGGGATTAAAAATGAATCTTATGAAAATCCCTTAATCGAAAAAATTGTTAATAATCAGGCTGAACCGGAGTCGATCATCCAAGAGGTCCCCGAAAACTCAATTTACATAGACCGAATCGATCTGACGGCCCCGATTTTATTTGATGTTCCAAACGAAGAGAAGGCGGTCGAAGAAGGATTACAAAAGGGGGTCATTCACATAAAAGAAACCGCCCACCCGGGCGAACAGGGGAATGTTTTTATTACCGGTCATAGCTCAAATTTTTTCTGGTTGCCGGGAGAATACAAAAATGTCTTTTCGCTTCTTGGAAATTTGGATATCAAGGACAATATAATAATAAATTTCCGTGGTCAACTATATTTCTATAAGATAAATGACAAATTTGTCATCGAACCGACCGAGATCGGCGCCTTAAAACAAAGCACAAAGTCGGAACTAACATTAATGACTTGCTACCCGGTCGGTACAAACCTGCGTCGTCTGATAATCAAAGCCGATCAGCTTTTACCGGACCCGAAACAAAACACCAAAAAAAGAACAACGCCGTTAGACTTTTTACCGGCAATCAATCGCTAGCTAGCGAATTTGAGCGGAAATATGAATTCGATTACTATCGGCCTCGAGAACTTTCTCGTGATCAGAAAAATTTATCTCAAAAGGAATTTCTGATCGGTATTCAAAAAGCTTGGTATTATTAAAACCGTCAGTTTGGATAATTCCAAAATACGACGTTGTTTGGTAAGCAACATAATTATTATTATAAAGCTTAACCGACAGGACTCGGTCGCCAAAACGAGAAACCAATCGATTTTTAAACCAGATTTCGTGATCATACAGAACATAGGGGCTTGAATCGTCAGCAATTAAAGAACTATCGACAAAATTATGGCGATTTTCAGGTAATTCCTGAAATTCCGGGGTAATTAAGCTTCGAAATAAAATTACATCTTTGATATCTCGGAGCTCACCCTGGCCGAGGGAAAAAGTATTTCTATAAGGACTGTATCCTTCTCTATAAAGAGAAACCGTGTAGCGCCCCGGCTCCAAGCTTAAGGCTTCCGTGTTGCTAAGCGATTTTAGCGGATCAAATATGTTTATCTTTTTCTTTAAAGCTGATTTTTCTAGTCGGCCGTTTATGTAAATATTTGCCACCGGATCGGAAGTAATCCTCAATATACTGGTTTTATAAAGATGTTTATTATGTCTGTTATAACGATAACCGGAAGCATACCCAATGGCGGCAACAGAAAATAATACCATCAATAATATGTAGGCAATCCCTCCGAGTAGGCGTATAATAAAATCCTTCTTCATCAGGATTAATATAGCAGATTATTTTCCTTGCATAAAGAGAGTTTTTCCAGTACGATTTACATGAAAGCAAGGAGAAAAATGTCAAAATTTAAAATTATCGGTGGAAGAAGCCTGTCCGGTGAAATCGAGGTTATGGGAGCTAAAAATCTTGCTTTAAAGTTAATTGCGGCATCGATTTTGGCAAACGGTAGGACGATTATCAATAATGTCCCCGATATTCTCGACATTCGTAAAATGATCGATCTTCTAACCGGTCTTGGGGCAGAAGTTGTTTTTTCCGATCATCAAGTTAGCATCGATAGCTCAACAATTAACTCTTTTACCCCCGATCGCGAGATCGTTAAACACTTTCGCGGATCGATTGTTCTTGCCGGACCGCTCTTAGCTCGTTTTGGCGAGGCAGTAATCGCCCAGCCGGGCGGCTGTCTAATCGGTGCTCGACCGATCGATACCCACCTCAAGGCTTTTGAGCAACTTGGTGTCAATTGTCAAATTACCGGTGATAACTATCATTTTAAACTTAAAAAAGGACTATCCGGTGATCGGAAAGTAATTTTAGACGAGCTTTCAGTCACGGCAACAGAAAATATTTTGATGGCCAGCTGTCTCGGTAAGAGCACAATTGATTTGCGTGTTGCCGCTTGCGAACCGGAAATTGGCGAATTGATCGATTTTTTAAATCTTATGGGAGCAAAAATCTCTGGTCGTGACCAGCATTTTATTAAAATTACCGGTGTTGACAGCCTGAAACCGACAAAGTTTTCGGTTATCCCCGATCGGATCGAGGCGGCGACCTTAGCAATTATCGGAATCTTGTCAAAAGGGAATCTCACCATCAAAAATATTATTCCCGGGCATCTGGATATCTTTTTTGAGAAATTGAAATCGGCAAACGTAAATTTTGAGCTACAAAAACAAGGTTCGCGATACGCTGACTTAAAAATAAAACGGTCGACCCAAATAAAAGCAACAAACATTAACACTCGAACTTATCCCGGCTTTCCAACTGATTTGCAATCACCGTTTGCTGTTCTTCTAACTCAAGCAGAAGGTGTCGGACGAATTTTTGAAACTCTTTATGAAGGTCGGTTTAATTATCTAAAAGAGCTTGCTTCGATGGGAGCATCGGTTAGCATCCAAAGTCCTCACATTTTCTTGATCTCCGGTCCGACCCCGCTTTTTGGTAAAGAAATTAAAAGCCTAGACATTCGCGGTGGAGCGGCAGTGATGATTGCCGCCATGATCGCCCAAGGGACTTCGATAATTGAAGGGATTGAAATGATTGATCGCGGCTATGAAAAAATTGATCAACGACTTAATTCAATTGGGGCAAAAATTGAAAGGATTTAATGCCTAAAAGAATTGCCATCGATCTCGGTACAACTAACGTCTTGGTTTATTTGCCAAAAAAAGGAATTGTTGCCAATGAGCCGACAGTTGTTGCTTTGCAAGCAGAGGATGACAAAATTGTTGCGATAGGCGCACAGGCCAAAGCAATGCTTGGCCGAACACCGGAAAGCATTGTTGCCGCCCATCCGCTACGCGATGGAGTAATTGCCAGTTATCAAATGACCGAAGCGATGCTCCGGTATTTTATTAATAAAGTTACCGGTCGATTTCGTTTTTCTAAACCGGAAGTGATGGTTTCCGTTCCCGTCGGTGTAACCTCAACTGAAAGACGAGCCGTCGTTGACGCTTGCCTTTCAGCCGGTGCTCGAGCCGCCTACATTATTAAGGAACCAATTGCCGCCGCGCTTGGCGCCGGAATTCCAATCGCTTCACCAAACGGCAATATGATTGTCGACATTGGCGGCGGAACAAGCGAAGTAGCGGTAATCTCTTTGGGAGATGCGGTTGCCGCAACTTCGGTTCGTGTTGGCGGAAATAAAATTGATTTATCAATTCAGAACTATATCCGAAAAAAATATAATCTGATTATCGGGGAACAAACTGCCGAGGAGGTTAAAATTAAGATAGGGTCAGTTATTCCCTTAAAAAAAGAGCTGACAATGGAAGTCTCCGGCTCGAACACAATCACCGGCTTACCGGAAAGCGTTATGGTTTCGTCGTCGGATATCGTGATAGCAATAAAAGAACCGCTTAATGAAATAATTAGTGCCGTCAAATTTGTTCTCCAACAGACCCCTCCGGAATTGGCGGCCGATGTTATGGATAAGGGCATAATCATTTCCGGCGGCGGTGGAAATTTGCGTCATATCGATACTCTTTTTACTAAGATTACTGGTGTTTCATGCCAAGTAGCCGAAGAACCGATGTTTTGCGTGGTTAAAGGAGTCGGGATTGCGGTTGAAAATCTTGAGCTTTATAAAAAATCCGTTTTATGGGCAAAATAAGATGAAAATCGGAATTGACGCTACTCTATTAACAAAAGAGAAGATCACCGGTGTCGAAAGCTGCTTGCGAAATATTATTTTATCTCTTTCAAAAATCGATTTTAAAAATACATACTATCTTTTTACGCCAAATGATTTTTATAATTTCCCCGAATTGCCAAAAAATTTTCTTACTATAAAGTCCGGGTATATAAAGTTTTGGCGACAGATAAAATTACCCTTTTTAATAAGTAAATACCGACCGGACGTTTTTTATTCTGTCGGTGATATAATTCCTCATTTTGTGCAGGTGCCGATTGTCGGTCATTTTCATGATATGGCTTGGTTTTTATATCCAAAGGCTTATTCCAAAAACGATCAAAAGAAACAACGCTTCGCCCTCTTGACACTTAGAAAGAAGGCAAAAATAATTATTACCTCAAGCGAATCTTCAAAAGTCGATCTAATAAAAAATTTTAATGTCAGCGAGAAACAAATTCGAGTAATCCCACTTGGCTATAATCCAGATATTAAAAAATACACCATCAATCAATCGAAAAAACAAGGGATTGTGTATATCGGCCGGATGGAAAGCAAAAAAAATCTGATCAATCTCCTTAAAGCTTATGAAATTTATGCCTCAAGTTCGCCTAATCCGGAGAAACTCAATCTGATTGGCGGTAGAGGATTCGGTTTTCCGGAAATTGAAAATTTATTAGACCGATTAAAAAATTCCGGGCTCGATATCAAATATCATGGCTATCTAGAAGACAAGGAGGCGTATAAAATTCTCGGCCATTCGAAAGTTATGCTTTATCCGACACTTTACGAAGGATTTGGTCTTCCGATACTTGAAGCTTTTGCCACAAAAACGGCAGTCATTTCATCAAACCGCTCGTCTATTCCAGAAATTGCGAGAGAGGCAGCAATTTTAGTCGACCCGGAAAAACCGGTAGCAATTGCCGCCGCCTTAAAACAGTTGTTAGTTGCCGACCGACTTCGTCTAGAGCTTGTCGAGCGAGGAAATAAAATTGTTGAACACTATTCATGGGAGAAAATGACAAAAAAAATATTAGAGGTCTTAAGCGATGCCGTCAAGAGATAAAAAAATTGCAATCGTCCATGACTTTTTGACTAAGATCGGCGGAGCAGAAAATCTTCTCGAGCAGATTTTAAGAATTTTTCCGAAAGCCGACATTTTCACACTCTTTTATGATCAACAGGGCACCAAGAATCGGTTTTCCAAGCAAAATATATTTACATCATACCTTCAAAAAAATCCGAAAAAAGCTCCTAAAAAATATCAGCTGTTATTACCTAAATTTCCAAAAGCAATCGAAAAATTTGATTTTTCAGAATATGATTTGGTGATTTCACACTCCAATTCATTCGCTCACGGAATAATTACCGGTGCAAAGACGCTTCACCTTTGTTATTGTTTATCTCCAACACGCTATTTTTACGATTGGAAAGATCAATACCTAAAAGAGAATAACTATGATCGAAGTTTGCCGGGAAATATTATTAAGAAAATGTTTTCCGATCTTCGACTTTGGGATCAGGCAAGCGCCGACCGTCCCGACCATTACATCGCGATTTCAAAACATGTTGAGAAAAGAATAAAAAAATATTATCGACTTGAATCCGAAATTTGCTATCCGGCGGTTGACACCGCCAAAATAAAGCCCAATCTTGGTGAGCACGAGGATTTTTACCTAATTGTTAGCCGATTATCTCCCTATAAAAAGATTGATCTGGCGATTGAGTGTTTCAACCAAACTGATAAAAATTTGGTCATAATCGGCGAGGGGAGCGACCAGATGAGACTTAAGTCTCTGGCTAAAAAAAATATCGAATTTCTAGGCTGGCAAAGCGAAAAATCACTTTTTGAGTATTTAAGAAGTGCCCGCGCCTTAATTTTCCCCGGAGAAGAAGATTTCGGCTTAACCCCGATCGAGGCGATGGCCTCGGGAACACCGGTGATTGCATACGCCGTCGGTGGTGTATGTGAAACTGTCATTGATGGTCAAACCGGGTTGTTTTTTAAAACACCAACCGCCGACGATCTTAAAAAAACAATTAAAAGATTTGAAGACTCATTTGTTCCAAACCGGCAAAAAATCCGGCAACAGGCAGAACTTTTTTCTTTTGAGAATTTCAAAAATCGATTTATCGAATTAGTAAATAAGTATGACAAAAAAAATTAAAATTCTCGGCGTTAAAATTGATCCGCTAACTGACTCGGAGATTGATCGAAGGCTTCATGAACTTTTGTCGAAAAAGAGTAAGTCGCAGATCGTAACGGTGAACCCGGAATTTGTTGTTCTGGCACAAAATAATGAAGAATTTAAACACGCACTAAATCAAGCAAGTTTAAGGACTGCCGACGGCATTGGTATTTTAGTCGCTGGAAAATTTTTAGACAAGGCTTTTTCTTCGCTACCGATCATAAAAGAATTGTCAGCTTTAATTTATTTGAAATGGTTATTGTTTCTGGCGATATTCCATCAAAAATCTTTAAATAATTCGATTCCAGAAAGAATTACCGGGGTAGCCATTTCATATAAATTAATTGAATTAGCCAATTCTTTGGGTCTTAAGGTTTTTCTTTTGGGGGGTGGACCATCTGTTGCCGAAAAAGCCGCACTCGTTCTGCAAACCGAGTTTTTTGATCTTAAAATTGCCGGAACCTATGGTGGTTCGCCGGCAATCGATGAAGAAGAAAAAATCATCGGCTTAATTAACAAGCACAAAGCCGATATTTTGCTGGTTGCTTACGGCGCTCCCAAACAGGATCTCTGGCTTCAAAGAAATTTGAGGAAAACGACAGCAAAGATCGGGATCGGAATCGGCGGAACTCTCGATTTTATCGCCGGCGACATTAAGCGGGCACCGAAATTCTTTCAAAATCACGGCCTCGAGTGGTTTTATCGCCTAATTCTTGAGCCAAGAAAAAGATTTCGCCGTCAATTATCACTCTTTCGTTTCCTTTGGCTGGTTTTTTTGGAAAAATGCCACCAAAAGAAGCGTTGATTTTGATTAAGAATTCTTTGATAATTTAAATATAAATAATTTAATTTAGGATTTACGCGTTTGTCGTCATTTTTGCACAATCCTGTCATTCCCGCGACCGTGCCCTGCCGTAGCTTTAGCGAAGGAGGGAGGCGGGAATGACAGGAAAAAATAGAAACGACAGAAATAAACATTTTTATCAAACGCGTAAGTCCTATAACTGTTTAAAATTAAAAAAGTTCTCGCTTTTTATTTTTTAATTTGCTAGTATTTAGTGTTTCTCTTCTGACTCAAACGATAGTCCTATTAATATCAGCTGACCAGAAGAGTAAACCGTGCTATGCACGAACTCGAGAGGCGAACTCGACAAACGCCAAAGGAGACGCCTGATGAATCAGACCCCTCCTACTAATGGACAGTTGTTGAAGTTCGCAGGACAGGTCCAGTGCCTCCTGCGACGGCTGGGAATCAGCCGCACTGTTTTTCAGTACATCCTAGGATGTCCTGGATTGATGGAGGGTATCTCTGGGTTGATACTCTCTCTCGGTCAGACAATGCCGGTACAAGTTCGGCCGAGGTTTTCTAGTGTTTGTCAAGTACCCATTCAACTAGACATATCAGTGCATTCTTTTTCTTGTAATATATATTGTTCCCTGAATTGTTTTGGGGACATTTTTAGTTTAGTGTGAATTCTCTTGTTGTTGTATTTGTAA
>Ga0265297_10001022_pt1 | contig 70765 bp, 86 predicted proteins | sample Munlanlwell13791_FD_192502 | JGI IMG/M metagenome (GOLD analysis project Ga0265297, IMG submission 192502) | Leachate microbial communities from a municipal landfill in Southern Ontario, Canada - Leachate well 137-91 | ecosystem: Engineered > Solid waste > Landfill > Unclassified | place...
AAGTGTTGAAAAAAAGATATGATATGTTTTTTCATTCATATGAAAGATTATTCATATAAATATATAAATGTTTCTTGGAATTTTAAAATGGGCGTAAGGGGAATCAAACCCCTGATTAACGGTCTGGAGCCGTTTGGTATATCATTTACCTATACACCCATAAAATCCATAGAAATCTTTAATTTTTAATTCTTTCTTATCCTTTCCTTACAATTTCTTTAATCTCTTCTTCAGGAATTGAACAACCTTTAAACTGAACAGCATACAAAACCGCCTCTAAAACTTCTTTTCCTTTAAGTCTAAGCAAGTCTTTTTTGTAAGCAAGATACATAAGTTCAGCAGAACGAATAATCTTTATCTTGTCAAAATCATCAAAATATTTCTTATCCCAAGTGATTTTAGAGTGCAATTTTTTTTGCAATAAATCTCCTAACTTTTCTGGAGCTTCACAAAGCATTCTTGTTGTTCTCTCGTCAATTACAGTTACATTTTCAATTCCCTTATCTCTCAAAATTTTACTTAATGCAAGACAAGATGCCTCTCCCAAATCAATTAAATGAATATCTTTACCATTTGCTTTAAACGCTTTATTTGAAAGATTCAAAACATCTTTAGTTAATTCAGAAATTGCTCTATCCGAAACACCAACTTTTTCTGGAAATTCTAAGTAACCTTTACTTATCAAATCTTTTGCTTTAATTGCCTCAAGCTCAAAACGTTTTATCTGACTTGGTCGCTCAACAATTTCAGAATGCACTTCTTTAGTTATAATAAACTGAACATTTGAAGAATCCCTCAATCTTTTGAATTCTTCAAGTAAACCAGTCATAGTTAAAGTAATTATCGGGCTTGCATCAAAAATTAAAATTTTTTTATCCATGGAAAATTTCCTCTGCCATTTTTATTCGCGATCTAACATCCATAGTTTTTCCAAGTTTGTTTTCTTCTAATTCTTTCTCTCCAATATAATCTGCAAGTTCCCAAGAAGTAACTCCCAAAAGTTTAGCTGTTTTTTCCCTCGACAAACCATGCGCATAAATTTTAGATGCTTTGTTCACCTGAGCTTTTCTCAAAACTTCCTCAATGTTCTTCTTCAAATTTCCAGACAAATCTGAAATAGATTTTCTAACAAGTTTTAGATGTGTTCTTATTTCTTTAATATTATTTTCTTTTAATGCAAGAATTAAATGTGAAGTTTCTTTTAGAATATTTTTGTAAAACCTTTCCCAATTAGGAGATTCTCGATAATCTGGTCTTTCAACAACTTTACTTAACGCATAAATTATCACTGCAACAGTTGCATTCTCTGGGTCTTGTTCAATCGAAGAAGTGTGAATAGTCTGGTCACTTAATTCTTTTAATGTCGCAGAATCACTTTTTTCAAATGCAATCCTTGATTTTTCCAACAAATCAATAATATGCTCAACCTCTTTCATAATTAACACAAGTTTTTCTAAATTATAAACTTTCCCTTAGGTTTTTATATTCTCTAATCTTCTATAAAAAATGAAAAAAGCAATTTTAGACACATCATTTATTCTTACTTGCATAAAAGAAAAAATAGATTTCATCGAAGAACTTTATTTAATTGGAATTGAACCAATTCTTCCAAATGAAGTTATTTTGGAATTAGAATCTTTTGAAAAATCAAAAAAGAAATCTCATTTTAAAGAAGATGCAAAATTTGCATTAAAAATAATTGAAAAATCAAAGTTTAAAGAAATTTCAATCGGAAAAGGTCACACAGATAATCGTATAGTAGATTATCTAAATGCCAACAAAGATGTTCTTCTTGCAACAATGGACAAAAAATTAAAAGAGCGAGTAAAAAATTCTAAAATAATTGTGCGAGGCAAAAAAAAGCTAGAGATTGTAAATTAATCGGAAAGCTTTAAAAACCAATCTTTATTATAGTTTTCAGATTAAAATGTTCTATATAGCAGAAGTTGAAGATTATGTAAGAGTAGAGCCAAAATTGTTTGGTTTGCCTACTTCAGAATCTGTTGAAAAACAACTATACGAGACATACGCAGATTATTACGACAAAGAATTAGGAAAAGTTGTTTGTGTTGTAGAAGTTTTAGAAGTTGGCGAAGGAGTAATCATTCCTGGCGATGGTTCAACTTATTACAAATCAACATTCAAATTAATTGTATTCAAACCAGAATTACAAGAATTAGTTTACGGAAAAATCGCAGAAATTACAAATTTCGGAGCATTCATCGACTTAGGTGCAATGAGAGGAATGATTCACATCTCTCAAACAATGGACGATTATGTTAGCTTTAGTAAAGATGGTTCTTTATCTGGAAAAGATTCAAAGAGAAATCTAAAAGTAGGAGATTTATGTCTTGCAAGAGTTGTTGCAATCTCTCACAAAGGCGACGAACCAAAAATTGGTTTAACTATGAGACAACCAGGATTAGGAAAACTTGAATGGATAAAAGAAGATCAGATAAAAAAAGATACCGAAGCAAAAAAATCTGTTAGACAAGAAAAAACTTCCAAAGGAGGAAAAAAATAAATGGCAAAAGAAAAAGCATGCAAAATATGTAATCATATCTACGACGGAGATAAATGCCCAAAATGTGGAGCAAAAGAATACTCTGAAACATTCAAAGGCAGAATTATTGTAATCGACCCAGAAAAATCTGAGATTGCACAAAAATTAAATTTAAATAGTAAAGGAAATTTTGCTATAAAAACAAGATAAAATGGAAATAATAAAACAAATCGATAACGCATTATTCAATAGAAAAGAAATTATAATTAAAATTGAAAATGAATCAAGCCCAAAAACTTCTGAAGTTGCTCAAACACTTTCTGAAAAATTCTCTTCTCCAATTGAAGGAGTAAAAATAAAATCAATCAAAGGAAATTTTGGTTCTAATATTTTTGTAATCTCTGCAAATTTGTATTCTTCAAAAGAAGATTTAGATTTAACAGAGACAAAATCTAAAAAATTAAGAGATGCAGAAAAAAAAGCTGCTGAAGAAGAAAAAAAGAAGGCAGAAGAAGCAGCTAAACAAGTAAATACCTCGGAGTCAACACAATAAAATGGCAAAAAAATCAGCTAAAGAAGGAAAGAAACCTCATAAAAACAAACCTACAAGTAAAAAATATACAAAATATAAAATTTCTGGAGATAAAATAACAAGAGAACAATTTTGTCCAAGATGCGGACCAGGAGTTTTCTTATTGAAATCTCAAGGAAGAAGTTATTGTGGTAAATGCCATTATTCTGAATTCGCTGGCAAAAAAGATTCTAATTAATTATTTATTCTATTAAAATTGAGTATCATTGTGGGCAACGAATTAAAATATAACTCGTTAATAAGCCCTTTAAATTAATGATTATAAACCCTCGGATAGATGTTTCAGACGGTCAAAAAGATGTCCAAAACCTCTATCCTGGGTAAAAAGAGGTGATAATATACTGAACGTTTAAGACTATATAAACCTTTCTATGTGTTACTCTTAGTAAATGACAGCAGGAAATTACTATTATTTACAACATCGTGTTTCCCCTTTAGAATACAATAGAACTTTTATAAAACCAGCAGTCTTCTTTTCTTAATGGAAGAGGACAAGAATTCTAAAGAAATCAACCTAAACTTAAAGCCAAACCCAGAAATTTCCAAGGTTTTTTCAAGTTTAAACCTAAAATCTCCAGATTCATTAAAAGACATTCCAATAAAGAGAAATCAGATAAGACAAGAACAAGTTCATGATATCCTATTTAGTAGAGAAATCGGCTGGCAGGACATCTTATACGACTTAATTAACACAGAACAGCTTGACCCTTGGGATATTGATATAACTATTTTAACAGAAAAATATCTTGAGAAAATTAGACAACTAGAAGAAATGGATTTTTTTATTTCAAGCAAGGTTTTACTCGCTGCAGCTCTTTTACTAAGAATTAAATCAGAAATTTTACTAAATCGTTACATAAAAAGTATCGACGACATTTTATTTGGAAAAGAAGAAAAGAAAAAATCTTCTTTTGAGAGAATTGAACTCGACGAAGAAATTCCAGGATTAATCCCACGAAGCCCAATGCCAAGATTCAAAAAAGTAACTCTAAAAGAATTAATTGAATCACTGAATAAAGCAATAATAACAGAAAACAGAAGAATCAAAAAAACAATCTTGGACACAAATGCACTTAGAGAAACTTCTTTTTCTCTTCCAAAATCAAATTATAACATTAAAGACAAAATAAAAGAAGTTCTAGGAAAAATTAATTTTCATTTTACAAAAAACAAAGAAGAAAAAAGAATGCCTTTTACTCATCTAACTCAAGACAAACGAGAAGAAAAAATTGCTTGTTTTTTTCCTTTGCTTCACCTCGAGAATCAAGAAAAACTTTGGTTAGAACAAACAGGCCACTTTGAAGAAATTTATATTTGGATGAAACACATTTATTTTAAACACAATCCAGATCCATTTAAAGAACTAAAAGAAGAACTTGCAAAGGAATTAAAAGAACTTAATTCAGAAGAAAGAGCAAGATTAGAAGAAGTTAGTGGCTTTGATTCCGACCTGATTGAGAACTTGGCTGAGGATTCGCTTGAGGATTAAATCCTAATTTTTGAGCTTTTTCATCTAAGAAATGTCCAATCAATCCAGCGTTTTTTCCTGTTACACTAATTTTTGTGTGCGAATTAACAGGAGATAAATCGACGATTACCTCTTCTTTTCCCCAAGGGATAAATCCTAAAATGTATCTTGACATTTTTGCAACTAATCTTTTACCTTCATTTTGAGTATGAACATCTTTATAGTTCATAATCTCTCTAAAAACATTTTCAGAATAATTTCTTGCCTGGTCTAATCTAAAAGGGTATATGTTAGAGAAGTTTCTTGTTGCATAATCTACTTGGGTTTTTCCTATTAATCCCTTCATATTTTTTTTCCGTCAACTTTATATTTAAAGATATATATTCTAAAATATGACAATTCGAGTTGCAGTATTATTTTCAGGAGGAAAAGACTCAGTTTATGCATGCTACTTAGCAAAAAAGCAAGGTTACAATTTAAATTGCTTGATTTCTCTCTTCTCTGAAAATAAATATTCTTACATGTTTCATACTCCGTCAATTGAAAAGACAAAAAAACAAGCTGAAGTAATGAATTTGCCTCTATTAATTCAAAAAACAAAAGGAGAAAAAGAAAAAGAGCTTCTTGATTTGAAAAAAGCAATAGAAAAAGCAAAGAAAAAATACAAGATACAAGGAATTGTAACAGGAGCAATCCAATCAGTTTACCAAGCTTCTCGAATACAAAAAATCTGCAACGAATTAGATTTAGAATGTTTTAACCCTCTCTGGCAAAAAGACGAAGAGAACTATTTAGAAGAATTAATAAAAAATAAATTTAAAATTATTTTAAGCGGAGTTTTTGCTTATCCTTTAGATGAAACTTGGGTTTTAAGAGAAATTAACGACAAATTCATAAAAGAAATTAAAGAACTAAACAAAAAATACAAAATTCATATTGCTGGAGAAGGAGGAGAGTTTGAAACTTTTGTTTTAGATTGCCCTCTCTTTTCTCGTAAACTAAAAATTAAATCAAGTAAAATATCCGGAGAAAAAAATTCTTGGAAAGCAGAAATCGAGGTAAAATGATTTTAATAATTAAAACAAACAAAGAATCTTTACACGAATTAGAATTTGTAAAACCAATCGAGGATATTCTCTCAAAAAGCAAAATAGAATTCAAATCAATTCATTACGACAACTTAACAAAAAAAGATTTAGAGAATTCAGACAAAATAGTAATCTCTGGAACTTCATTAAAAGATAATCAATTTTTGGAAGATTTAAACAAATTCGAATGGATTAAAGAATTTCAAAAACCAATTTTAGGAATTTGTTCAGGAATGCAGATAATTGGGTTAACTTTTGGTTCAAAAATAAAAAAACAAACAGAAATTGGGCAACAAAAAATAAGTTTCAAAAAAGAATTTTTAGGATTGAACAGCGAGGTAAATGTTTATATGTTACATAATAATTCAATTAACTTACCTAAAGATTTTGTTGAGTTTACAGATTCAAAATTTCCTAAAGCAATCAAACACAAATCAAAAGAAATCTACGGAGTTTTGTTTCATCCAGAAGTTTTTAACAAAGAAATGATACTAAATTTTTAATTAAAATTTTGCGAAACCTATTTTAGAAGAGTTTCCTTCCCACTTTTCATATCTTTAACCTTAAACTTTTTTGCTTTTACTTCTTCTTCACCAACAAAAATAACTTTATTCATCAAATAGCTATTTGCATACTCCATTGCTTTTGACGGCTTTCCATAAAATAAAACAACACTTTTGTCGTCGTCTCTTAATCTCTTCGCCAATTTTATTGCTTCTGCATCTTTGCCTAAAGATACAACCAAATATGTTTCTTTCTCTGATTTTATTTCTGTTAGCATAGAAAGTCTATCAAGACCAAAAGAAATTCCCGTAGATTGAACAGCATTAAACATATAACTTCCTCCACTAATAATTGTCTCTTTCATTTTCTTTGTCTTAATCTCAAAGATTGTTCCATTGTAATAAGAAAGGCCTCGAGCAAGAGTCGGACTAAATTTAAATTCAACACCAAATTCTTTGCAACATTTTTTCAACTCTAAAATTTCTTTGTAAGAAGAATATTTCTCAAAATACTTTTCTGTTTTCTTAAAAATCTCTAAAACCTTCTCCGCATCAAACTTTTTCAACTCTTCTAAAACTTCTTTTTCAGAAAGCTTGTCAAGTTTATCAACAACTCGAATAATTTCTTCTTTTTGTTTAACTCCCTCGCTATCTAAGATTTCATTTAACAACTTTCTGTTATTAACATAAATTGTAAACTCAATTCCTAATTTATCTAAAATTTCTTTTCCAATCGCAAGAATCTCTGCTTCGTCAAAAACTTTTGAACCAACAACATCGCAATCACACTGAACAAATTGTCTAAGTCTGTTTCCCTTAACAGGCTCGTCACGAAAAACAGGACCAATAGAATATCTTCTAAACGGCAACTTTTGATTATTCATAATTCTCTTTAATTGAAAAGTAAATTCATATCTAAGCGCAAGCTTTCTCTCACCTTTATCTTTCAACCTGAAGATGTCGCTAACAGCCTCGTCATTTTTATTTTCTCCACGAACAAACTCTTCATATTCCACAATCGGAGTTTCAGCAGGATTAAATCCATATTTCTCGAAAGTTGTAACTAACAATTTCCTAATCTCTTCTCGTTTTTTAGCATCCTCGCCCAAAAAATCGCTGAACCCTTTAACTGTCTGTGTTTCCATAAAATACAAAGAATATTCAAGATTATAAAGTTTTTTAGAAGATTAAATTTGAAAGAATGCTATGCAATTTTTCTAAGAAAAAAATTGAATCTTTTCTTTTTGGTCTTTGAGAATGCTCTATTCAATTTTGTAAAAGCAAAATTGAACTGCGAAGCAGACGAAGTTTATTTGAAACTGAGTTTTGCAAGTTGCGAAGCAAACTTGTAACCGCAGAACTTCGTTCGAGGACACGAGGGTTCGACGACCGAAGCGAAAGGAAGCAAAACAGGAAGTTTTGAGTCCTTCGCTTTTTCACTAACGCTCAAAAGCGAAAGGAGGGAGTCGAAAGCTCTTTGCAATTTTTCTAAAGAAAAATTGAATTTTCAACTTCGTTGAAAAAGGGTGCGACTTCCTTTCTCTAAGCGAAAGGAGGGAGTCGAACCCTCGTCTTACGGACCACAACCGCACATTTTACCGTTAAACTACATTCGCCATTACAATAAAATTTAGAATAGTCAATCATTTAAAATGTTTTCTAATAAGTATTTTACAATTTATCACAACTTTCTCTTTTATATTTAGCAGAATCAACATTCTTGAGTAGACGATTTAACGTCTTTAACATTTGTTCATAATCTTCTTTTTTTGGGTCAAGAGCATCTAAAGAATTTTTTAGATATTGTCTATAACAATCTCTAGAGCCAAATCCATCTGAAATTGCATAGATATTTGGATTATATTCTCCTTCTTTAACATTTCTTTCATCTACAAACAAAGTTTTGCAGATACAACATCTTTCTGCTTTTTTTCTACTATTTTCTCTTGTTATTTCTCCAATCAATTTCGGCTTCTCTTCTCTAGTTTTATCGCCAACATCTGTCATTTTCTCTTTAACTCTCAAATCTATATAAACCTTTCTTTTGTAACTACTTAGAGGATACAACAAAATAAGAAATAAATAAACTTATATACAAATCAGATTATTCTTAATTATGAAACAAAGATTAGAGCTTTTGGCGCCAGCAGGGAATTTCTCGATGTTAGTTGCAGCAGTAAAAGCAGGAGCTGACGCAGTTTACTTTGGTTTACAAAAATACGGAATGAGAGCAAATGCAAAAAACTTTCAGATAAAAGATTTAGAAAAGATGCGAGAAGTTTGTAATTCTTCACCTCGTAGAACAAAGATGTATGTTACACTAAACACAATAATGTATGACGAGGAATTAAAGGATATAGAAAAGACAATCAAAGCAATCAAAGAAAAAGTTGACGCGATAATCTGCTGGGATTTATCTGTTGTAGAACTTTGCAAGAAATATTCTGTTCCTTTTTTTATTTCAACACAAGCCTCAGTTTCAAATTCCAAATCAGCAGAGTTTTACAAAAAAATTGGAGCAAAAAGAATAATCTTGGCAAGAGAACTAAATCTTAAACAAATTAAACCAATATCAAAGATTCTTCCAGTTGAAACTTTCGTTCACGGTGCAATGTGCGTCGCTGTTTCAGGTCGATGTTTTATGTCGCAATTCTTATTCAATCGTTCAGCAAATCGTGGCGAATGCATTCATCCCTGCAGAAGAACTTACGAAGTAAAAGACAAACAAGAAGGCTACGAATTAGAGCTAGACAATAACAAAGTAATGTCCGCAAAAGACCTTTGTATGCTTCCATATATCGAAGAAATGAAAAAAGCAGGAATAACCTCTTTCAAAATCGAAGGAAGAGGAAGAGATTCTCGTTATGTAGACGCTGTTGTAAGAGTTTATAGAAAAGCTTTAGACAAAAAACTAACTAAAGAAGAAATTAAAGAAGGAATGAAAGAACTAGAAAGTGTCTATAATAGGAAATTTTCAAGCGGATTTTACTTAGGAAAGCCCTCACCAAAAGATTTCACAGATGTTGAGCATTCAGCTGCAACAAAAAAGAAAGTCTATGTTGGAAAGGTTTTGCATTATTACAATAAATTAAATGTTGGAACAATAAAAATTGAGACAGGCAAATTAGAAATTGGCGACGAAGTTTGTATAATTGGAAACACCACAGGAATAGAGAAATTAAAAATTATTGGAATCCAAAAACAAGGAAAAGAAGTTTCTTTTGGAAAAAAAGGCGACGAAGTCGCAATTAAAGTTCCAGAAATTGTAAGAAAAAACGATGAAGTTTATGTAATAAAAAATTCAAACTAAATTTAAAAATTATATTCTTTTGCTTGAGAGCAGATTAATTCTTTTCCGTCGTCAGTTAAGAAATAAGCTGTAACCTCAACTTTTGTTAAATTTTCTAATCCAGAATTAAGTGTAGGAGTAATTGTTTGTAAAGGTTCAATATTTCCTTCAACACTTAAAACATCACTACTATTTGTTGGAGTTTTAAACACAACTTTTAATCCTGCAATTTCCTCTCCTCCAGCTTTTCTTTGAATATTAACAAGACAAGCAGAAGAATTAGCGCAATCAACAGAATTTATATCAAAATCTACCTTTAAACATTTAGCATTAATCTCAATATCTTCTGTTCCAGTTTCAATGAAACCTCCAAGAACAGCCCAAACAATTGCAACTGCAACTAAAACTAAAGAAACCATAATTACAGTCATAACAATTTCTGACATTCCTCTCTTTTTCATTTTATTAATTAGTTTTTACCCTTTTTAATTATTTCTTTTTATTCTGAATTAAACTTATCTAAAACATCAAAGAAATCTTTCATGGAAATTACTTTATCCACTTCAGAAATTCCAATATGTTCCGCCATTTTCCAGAATGCTTCTGGCTTGTATCCTCTTTTTTTTAATGAAGCAACAAAAGGCAATCTTGGGTCATCGAATCCAGAATATTTTTTTTCTTCAATATCTTTTCTTGTCTGCGAAGTAGAAAGAGCCATTTCCTTAAAATTAGTTCTACCAATAAATGCACACCAAGGAAAATTTTTTTCTTTTCCTAAAGCAGAATAAATCATTTTTTGTCTTTCAGAATTATCTCGATGGTCTTTTCCTCTAATTATATGAGTCATTTTCATCTCAATGTCGTCGGTTGCAACAGCCAAATTCATTAAAGGCCAAACTCGATATTTTTTTCCTTGTCTTGGATGTTCTGATTCATTTATTCTTGCTAAAGGAAAATCTCTCATTGCAGGATTTTTATTTTTCATTCCTTCACCCGTAGTCTTAAATCTTAGCACAGCTTCTCCTTCCGCAAAACCTTTTTTTGAATCAAACATCTTTTTCCAATCCTCTAAATTTTTTTCAACAGATTTTTTTCTACAAGGGCAATCTTTTTTATTCTCAGAAAAATTCTTGAAATCTTCTTGAGAACAAGTGCAAACATAAGCAGAATTTTTTTTAATTAATTTTTCTGCATAATCATAATAAATTTGCATTCTATCTGACTGAATGTAGACTTTTGCCTCGCCCTTAAACAGCCATTTTACTTCTTCAGAGATCATCTCATAAGCAGGAGAATAAATATTTTCAGGATTTGTGTCTTCGATTCTGACAATAAACTCTCCGCCGTATTTTTTTACATATAAGTAAGAATAACTTGCAACAACAGCATGCATTACATGAAGAGGTCCAGACGGCGAAGGCGCAATCCTCATAATAACTCCTTTTTCAGCATTAGGGAGTTCTGGCAAACCCTCTCGAACTTTTCTCTCAGACACAAGTTCACTTAATTTCTCAAACTCTTTTTCCTGTTCCTCCAAACTTAATTTAGAAATCTCCTTAATAATTTCATTAATTTTTGGCATAACATTTTTTACTTCTGATTTTTCAAGACCTTCATTAAATAAACTCGAAATAACAGAACCAGAACTAGCACTTCCTTCGTGTGCAATTGCATTCTTCAATGCATAAGCTAAAATCTTCTTATCCAAATTTGTAACCATAAAATAAACTAAATTCAAGAATTAATAAAGTTTTGTAACACAATAATTTTTATAAACAGAAAAAGTTCTAAGAAACTATGGCAGAAAGAGAAGACACGGATTGGAATGGAAACTATAGAGTGAAAACTACAGATACAAATAATCTAAGAAGATCCCTTTTAGCAAGATTTACAGATTTTTCTCCTTTGCCAACAGGTTTTAATCAGAAAGGATTTAATCATTATTATGAAGGAGATTCTTTTTTTCCTGAAAAAACACACTTTACTATCGAGGAAGAAGGCGTTTTAGTAGATAATGGAGAATATTTTCCTTATTCTCTTAGCATTTCTACAATAGGAGATGAACGAAGAATTGACTTTGGGGTAGGAGACACTCAAGGAAAGATGAGTTTTCAACCTCCAATAGAACAAAGATGGACTCTTTTTGGTGGTTGGAAAAACTTAGACGAAAGTGATAAAAGAAATTCTTCTGGTCCAATTTCTAGACTTCTTTGGACAATCGCATGTCCTTTTGTTCCTTCTTCAAAACTTGATTAATTCTCTTCCACAAACTTTATAATCTCAATTTAAATCAAATTCTTCATGTCAAAAGATATTGCTCAAATTTTTAATCAAAGAGGAAAACATTTCTTAAGAGAATTAGCTCAAAGATATTACCAAGTTTCTAATTTTGAACCTTCTCTAGATACAAGTTCTATTCGAACAAATATTTTCCCAAAAAAATCTTTATTATTAGAATTTCCAAATGTTCCAAAACCTCAAGGAATTTCTCAAGCAGATTTTTATATTCAATCCGAAAAATGTTTTAACGGAAAATTCGAGACAGGATTTCTTACAGGAGAAAAACCAACAGAATATTTAGCTCTAATGGCAAACTACGGAGATTTATCAAGAGCATTTGCTCTAAATTTTAAAGGGAACACTTCCTATTTATTTCAAGAAAATTCTCAATTTGGATGGGATACAACCAACTCACAAAATACTACAGTTAGAGATAATTCTTTAGGATTAGATTTAGTTTGGAGGGAATTAGATGACGAGTTTGCAAATAAGTTATACTGGCAAACCATCGAAAAAGCAGGATTATCTGAAAAAGAATTGAGCAAACTCATTGGTTTAACAAATAGAGAAGGAATAAGAAACCCTGTTTCTATAACCAATTTTGACAGGAAACTTTGGGGGAATCCCGAAGTTATTGCTCAGATTAAATTTGGAATCAAAGCAAAAGAAAATATTCCTCCTGTTGGAAATTATCTTCTTGAAGTAGGCAAATTACCCAGCGATTTTTCTTATACTACTGGAAAAATAATTTTCCCAAGAATAAATGTAGCTTTTTCAAATATTTTTTTAGGAAATGATTCAAAAAGAGCTTTTGGCGAATTATCTAGAAATGAAATCTCTCTTACGAATAGAGTGTTGAACTACCTTTTCGCTCCAAAACCTCAATTCGTTGCTGCAAGTGATAAATCTGATTAGATAAATCTTCAATCTTGTCAGTCATATCTTTTAATCTTTTAGCAAGTCTCTTTCTTTTGTCCTCAGCAGAATCATTATTTTCATAAGGTTCACTTACAGAAGGACTTGTCTCAGAATTATTTTGATTTCCCATATTAAAAAATCCAAGAAAACCTCCAGAATTATTTTCTTCTGTCTTTACTGGTTCTTCACTTTTCAAACTATTTTTTAATTGAATTGATTTTTCTTTTTGTTTCTTATACAAAGCTCCAAGGTCCACAACTTCTTTTTTCTTACTAAAAAATCCCATAATAAAATCAATCCTTCAAACCTTTTAAGCATTTCGACATTTCCAAACCTTTTTTAATCTCAAATTACTTAAAATTCTAAGATGGTGAAAATAAAATCTATTCCAGAAATAATTAAAGAAGTAAGTCCGCATTATAGTAAAAAAGGTGGACCAGATGCGATGCACACAATTGTTTATGATTCCTCCACAGAAACTCTTGAACCAATTTATTTTTATGTGATTGATTTTATGGCAGAAGTAGGTTTATCTGTAGAAAAATTAATTGACAACTTTATTCCTTCGCCAGGATCAGGACACTTTGGAGAAATGGGGCAAAGACTTTCAGTAATGCAACAGCAAGGAACTAAATTACTCGGAGACATAAACACAGTATTGCGAAGTGTTTTGAATTTAATTTACGACCTTAAAGAATTTAGAATGCGACTTAGAAGTTACGCGGACTTAGAATCAAAAGAACAATCAACAAGAGAAGCAGCACGGCTTTCACTAAAACAAATTTGGATGGACAAAGTGGATATGTCAAAAGGAAATTCAAGTATCAAAGCAATGGCAATGGGGCAGGCAGGTTTTGCAACTTTAATTAGTGCTTTTTTAGCAGTGGATAATGAAAAAGACGTAGATAAAATTGACTTAAACGAAATAGTTAAAAGAATTTTAAAACCAAGAATTCAAGAATTTAACATCTGGATAAAACAATCAGGAGAAGAACTAAAGAAAAGATACAAAATTGAAAAAGCATATTTACGAAGTCAAGTTAATAGTTTGAAACTTTATTCTCGTTGGGCAAAACCCTATTTACGAGCAGCACAGCAACTTGAAATGGGCGAAGGCGGAACAAATCCTGCTTTAGTTAAAGCATTTAATACAATGATTCTCGAGTTAAGTCTTTTAGGAAAATCAAAAATAAATGTTCAGCAAGCAGCAATCCAAGGAGATTTACCAAAAGAATTCAGAAAAATGAAATTCAAAAGAGATTATTTCAAATGTATCTTAGTTGAATTTGTTTTTAGAGGAATTCCTCAAAAGGTTGCACAGCAATCACATTTTGCCTTTGGAGGAAAAGCAGAAATTACCTTCAAGGCATACTCTCTTAATCAAGATGAAATCAATGCAATAAAAAAAGAATTAGACAACGATGACCTTGGAAGTGCATTTAGCTTAATTGAAGGAGCAACTGACGCAAGTCTAAAAGAACTTCAAGACGAAATAGATTTTTTCTTAAACGAAGAACCAGATAAAGGCGAAGAAGAAACAAAGAAAAAATCAAGTAGCGACGTAAATCCTTTTTCTGCACTGCTTGGTTTATATGATAAAGAAGACAAAAAAGATTCAAAGAAAAAAGATGAAAATAAAAAAGTAGAAAAAGACGATTATGTTGAAAAAGAAGTCATAAGGCCATATGTAATAAAACAAGCAAAAGACACAGCTTTCTTGTTATTTGATGTTTACAAAAAATCCCACGGAATGCCAAGTTATACTTAAGGGAAATGTTTATATTTTTTTTACCTCTTTACTCTTTATGAAATTAGATGTTCCAATTGTGTTACAGACAGAAAAGTCTCTTGACTGCGGTCTTGCTTGCGCCTCTATGTTGCTTAAGTATTATTCAATTGAAAAAAGTATAGATGAATTAAAAGAAGAAATTAAAATCTTTGAAAACATTGGGACTTATGTTCCGCAGGTAGGAGAATATCTGATAAAACAAGGTTTTGATGTAGAGATTGTAACATTAAATCCGCATTTATTCACAAGTAAATTCAAAGACAAATCTCAAGATGAAATATTAATTTTTTTAAAGGAAGCACAAAAAAATCCCAAAAAAGAAAGTTTCAAAGAACCATTAAACTTCTTCATAAGATTTATTGAAGCTGGAGGAAAAATTAAGATAAAGATACCAGATATAGAAGATATTAAAGAAGAAATTTCACAAGGCAGACCTCTTGGAGCATTAATTACCTCAAATTTTTTATTATTCGATAAACCAATTTTTAATTTTCATTTCAATATAATTAATGGGTTTGATAACAAATCTGTTTATGTAAATGACCCAATGTGGGATTATCGAGGAGGAAATCAAAAATATCCAATAAATGATTTTTTATACGGGCTTTATGCAAGTGCTTACGGAGATTTAGATAATGCTTCGCTTATGAAAGTTAAGAAAAGATAATTTATTTTTTTAATTTAGAAATTAAATCTAGAATTGTTCTTTTTCTTTCTTTAGGATTATTTTTATTCTTGAATAATTCTCTAATTTTTATTGCATAAACCCAATATTTCTTTTCCAGAGGATAATTTTCTTTATTCCTGAATTCTTCTAATTTATTCAATTTCAAATCTAGATAAGCCCCAAAATATTCATTAATTCCTTCATCATAAGGCCAATATTTTTTAGCAATTTTTTGAAATCTAATCTTATTCTTTTCTAACAAAATATGTATCCATTCATGCCTCAAACAAAACCTCATTTGCCATTCTTTTTCTTTGCTATTCCTCGGAATTGTGAGAACAGCCAAAGAATCTGTATCTTTAATGTTTTCCTTAAATTTTTTATTTAATCTTAACAATTCTTCTCTTAGTTTATTATCTTCGATAGTTTTGATTAACTTTTCTTCATTCTTTAAATCACTTTTTTGTATCACTTGTCCCCCATATCTTTTCAAACAATCTTTGAAATCTTTTGAATGAACAAATTTACTAATATTCGTTATTCTCTGTCTTCTTGTTTTTCCATATTTTTGATAAATTGGGTCTGGGCATAGACCAAGATACTCTGTTAAAATATGTTGTCTTACAGAAATCCATAAATGCTTAAACCAATTTGAATTATATCTCAAGCCAAATTCTTCTGCCACTTTTTTTATTTGATTCTTTGCCTCTTGAGTATCCATAAGTTCTAAAAGAAAAACGTTTTTATTAATTTATCTAGATATGGCCGCGCTTATTGCAAACTTGCAAAGCAACTGTTTGCAGCAGGCGGGAAATAGTTTATTCAGATATAACCGCCTTTTTGTAGATTCCAAAGTTTGTAATATGCACCTTTTTTTGCAATTAACTCAGAATGTTTTCCGTTCTCAATTATTTTTCCTTTGTCCATCACAATAATTCTGTCAGCATTCATAATAGTTGATAATCTATGAGCAATAACAATTGAAGTTCTACCTTCCATTAATCTTTTCAAATCTTTTTGAATTTCAAATTCTGTCTGAGAGTCAAGAGCACTTGTAGCCTCGTCTAAGACAAGAATTTTTTTATTTGCCAAAATTGCACGAGCAATTGAAACCCTTTGTTTTTCCCCGCCAGAAAGTTTTATTCCTCGCTCTCCAACAACAGTGTTTTCTTTCTCAGAAAAACTTGAAACAACTTTGTCAAGCTGCGCAAATTTCATTGCAGCTAAAACTTCTTTCCTATTTGCTTTTGGATTCGAGAACTTGATATTATTATAAATAGTGTCATCAAATAAAATCGGTTCTTGAGGAACAATGCTCATTTCTTTTCTCAAACTTTCTTGTTTAACATCTTGAATATTTTTACCGTCAATTAAAATTTTTCCTCCCAAAACATCATAAAATCTATACAAGATTTTAATCAAACTAGTTTTTCCACAACCAGAATGCCCAACTAAAGCAATTTTCTCATTTTGTTTTATCTTCAAATTAAAATTCTTAAAAAGTTTTTGTTTATTATATTGAAATTCAACATCCTTAAATTCAATTTCTCCCTTAGTTATCTTAATCTCTTCAGCATTTTTCTTATCTTTAATTGCATTTGAAATTCTTCCGTAACTAAACAAGTCATCCATATCCATTAATGATCTGCTAAAATGTCTTATTGCCCAAGAAAACTTTCTAAGCGGAGTAAGCAATCCCAAAAATGCCATATAAATTAGACTAATTGTTCCAACACTAATTTCTCCTCGAATTAATTGAGATACAGGAAGATAAACCATTAATGCAGTAAAAATAGAGATCAAAACCATTCCAATTGAACCTGCATAAGCCCAATAATTCCAATGAGCGATTCCCCTTTCTTTTGAATTTGTTGCATATCTATCAAAGTTTTTATTTACATATTTTTCTTTTCCAAAATATTTGATTGATTCTAAATTAGTAAACATATCTGAAATAACCGCCTTCTCAGAATCACTTGCTTTATTTTCTGCTTCAGCATAACTTTTTTGTTTTCTTGAGACAATATAAGACTGTATAATGTATACAACACAAAATCCAAGCAAAACAAATCCCGCATTGCCACTAAAATAAAAGAATGTCCCAGAAACAAGAATAATTTCTAAGATAAACGGACAAATTTCCCAAATAATAATCTCATTAAATTTATCAATCGCACTAGCACATCGATTCAATCTCGAGATTAGTGAACCACTTTTGTGTGTTGTATGAAAATTGTGGTCTAGAGCAATTATATGATTAAAATATTTTGTTTTAATATCATATTGCATACTATTTGTAAGCAGACCATTTAATCTTGTATCAATAATATCAAATATAACCTTTGCAACTTGTATTCCAACATAAATCCCTGCAATAATTAAAAGGAAGTTTACAAAGTCTGCTTTAGAAAGTTCTCCAAGAGAAAAATTTGTAGAGTAATCAATTATATACTTAAACAAAAATTTATCTGATAAAAGAAATATCTCTGCAGCACTAACAAGTATCAAAAGAAAGATAATTATCGGTAAATAAGGCTTCAAAAATTTATAGTATTCTCTAAGATTTTCTCGATAATTTATTTCTCGTTTAGTATGTTGTGTTTTCATGTTATTTGAGGTCTTAGAATAAGACTATAAAACCCTCTTTATCTAAAAACTTTTTCGGTATTTTTATATATTTGCTTTTTCTTAATATTTGATGGAAAAGTCTAAAGAAAAAGAAAAACCTAAAGAAAAAAAATTTAGTTTAGAAATGTTAGAAAAACTGGTCTCAAAAAAGGATGAAATAAAAAAAGTTCCAGAAAAATTTGCAGAAGAAAAAGAAACAAATCTAAAACAAATCGAAAATAATTCTTTTCAAGGAAATTGGACAACAAATATCTCAAGCCCAGTTTCACAGACAGCAAAACCTCTTCAAAGTTTAGAAAGAGAAATCTCAGATATAGAAATTAATAAAGATAAAGTTAAAGAACAAACACAAGAATTTAATTACACTCCAACGACAAAAGTTGATTTAAGAAAAGATTACCAAGTAAGCAGACCAATTGCTCAGGTAACTCAAGTTGAGAGACGATTTGATCAAGGAGTTTCTGTTACTCCAAGAAATCCGTTAACAAATCAAGTTCGACCAGTGCATCTTTTGCCTCAAGATTCAGGGTTTTCAATGCAAAATCCAAGAAGAGAAGATTATGTCTCATCTCCAGAAAGACTTGAAAAAAAAGACCCAGTTAATTTCGGGTTATGGAAGCAAGAAAGACAAGAAGCGAAAATGTATGAACCGGACTCTGAATATTAATTAACTACCCAATAAAGAACAATTATCCTTAAAAAGAATATTCTTTCTAGGATTAAATAAGAGATGGAAAATATAATTATTAACGAATCTTTTTTGGACGACGAACTAGCTTTATTTGAAAAACTAGAAAACAAAGAATTTGAATCTTCTAAATTATTAAATCTTAAAGTTGAAGCAGAAGAAATTATTCAGCAAACAGAAATAAATGAACTTCAAGCTTATCCTTCAATTGAGAAAAATTTGTCATATAAACTTCCTTACCAAACAGATGGAGCACTAAAAATCCTGCGAGATTTAGACGGCTCAGCTCTTCTTGCCGACGAAGTAGGTTTAGGAAAAACAATTACTTCAAGTTTAATACTAAAAGAATGTGTTCATCGAGGTTTTGTAAAAAAAGCACTAATCTTAACTCCTCCTTCTTTAGTTGATCAATGGGTTTTAGAACTAAAAGAAAAGTTCGAACTTGATTTTCATATTGTAGAAGATGAATCAGACTGGGAAAAATTTGATTTTTTAATTGCATCAATTGACAGAGTAAAAATTTACAACAAAGACACAAGAGATTTCCGCCACAAAAAAGCTCACGAAATTTCTTGGGACTTGTTAATGGTTGACGAAGCACACAAACTAAAAGAAAGGTCAACTATTCGTTGGAGATTTGTTGACAAACTTCAGAAAAAAAGATTTCTTCTGTTAACCGCAACACCTTTTCAAAACGATTTGATTGAACTCTACAACTTATTACATCTTCTAAAAAAAGGACATTTAGGAACAATTAAAGAATTTAGAAAAAAATTTCTTCATCAGGGAAACAAAAGATATCCCTTAAACCCTAAAGATTTGAAGGCAAAGCTCGACGAGGTTATGGTTAGAAGAAAAAGAGACCAAACCGGAATTGTCTACAAAAAACGATTGCCCAAAATTATTGCAGTAGAACAAACAGAAGAAGAAAAAATAATTTACGAGAAAACTTGCGAACTACTAAAATCTCAATTTTTCCACTCAAATGGAGGACAAATAAATGGAAGATTAATTGTCTTCGCACTTTTACCCAAGATTACAAGTTCAAGTAAGTCCGCAGAAGAATCTCTTAAAAGAATTGCCGAAGACGAAAAATACCATTTTGAGACAAGAAAGTTTGCAAGAGAAATTTTAGAAGGATACAAGAGTCTAAAAAAAGATTCTAAGATGGAAAAATTAGTTGAAATAATAAAAGAGATTTTGCAAAAAGACCCAAGTGACAAAGTCTTGATTTACACAAAACATCCAACAACATTAAATTATATGATTGAAAATCTTGCTCAATTTAACCTAAAGATTACTGCTTTTACAGGAGGATTAACTAGAGAAGAAAAAACAGAAAAAATAAAAGAATTCAGAGAAAAATCTCAGATATTAATTTGTACCGACGCTGGAGCAGAAGGAATTAACCTACAATTCTGTCACAATTTAATAAATTACGATTTACCTTGGAACCCAATGTCAGTTGAACAAAGAATAGGACGACTCGACAGAATCGGTCAAAAAAGAGACATGAATATTTATTCCCTTGCAATAAAAGACACAATGGAAGAATATGTCGTAGATTTAATCATAAACAAAATGTGTTGTGTAGGTTTAGTAATCGGAGAACTTCCAATTATCCTCTTTAATCTTGGGCTTGACGGAGAAGGAAATTCTGGAGGAAATAAAATAGAAGAAGCTCTTATGAAATCATTTCTTGACTCAAAAAATAACCTCAAACTCTTCGCAAAAAGTGTAGAAGAAATAGAGAGAATAATAAAAGGCGGAATGAAAGAATACGAAATTTCAAAGGAAAATAATGCCGAATTGTTGGATTAATGCACAAAATCACAACTATTCTTATAAATCCAAGGCACTTAATCTTTCTATGGAAGAAACACAGCAAATCAAAAAATTTGTAGAGGACTTTTTTAAAAATTTAAAAGCAAATATCTCTTGGCAACAAAATACTTTAGTTGTAAGCGAAGTCCCAGTTTCATTTGAAAAATTTTACGGAAAAAAATCTCCATACAAATTGGTTTTTGAACCGCTAGATAAACTTGCAGACAACGAAGTTGTAATAAAATCAAGCTATTTACTTAATGTGATTTCAAAATATTTAGAGGATTCAGCAAAAACAACTCTTCTAAAAATTGATTTCAAAGCAGACGGAGAAAAAGAAATATTAAAAAAATTAATTTTAAAAAATTGCGCAATAAAGCGATTAGCTAAAAAGAATAAACACAAGTATTTTACTCGTTTTACTTTCCAATCTATTTTTCAATATCTAAATGAAAGAGAACAAGTAATTCATCAGGTTTATGTTCACGAGGGAAAAGTAATCTCTGGCGATTTAGAAAATTATCCTGTAGAAGAAGGAAACAAAAGAGAAATTTCAGTTACAAATGTTGAGAGAGATTACACAACGGCAAAAGAAAAACTCAAAGAAATACTAAAAGAAAAAACAACTCAAGTTGCAGATGAACTAAATAATCGTTTGCAAAAAGAAGTAGATAGAATAGAAAAACATTACGGGCAACAACTTCACGAATCAAACGAATTACTAAATAGAAATTTAGATAAATTAATTCAATTAGAAAATGAATGGAAAAATTCTTCTCCAACTGAAAGCGAAAAGATAGAAGATAAAATAGAAAAACAAAAAGCATTAATTGAAGAGTTAAAAGAAAAGAGTAAAGGAATTGAATTTGAAAAAGAAAAAGAAAACGAGATAAAATCAGAAAAGCAAAAACACAGTTTAAATTTAGGAAACAAATTAATTAATACAACAATTATTTATTATCCTGTTTATACTTTTGATGTTTTTTTAGAAAACCTCAACGCTGGAAGAGTAATTGAGATAACTTTTGATCCATTGACCCAGAGAATGACAAACTTGTTTTGCGAGGTTTGTGAGAATCCTATGAATGAAGTTTATTTGTGTTCAGGAGGACATTTATCTTGCAAAAATTGTTTAGAACAGTGTGATTCTTGTCACAAAGTTTATTGTCAAAAATGCATGACTCAGGTTTGTTCAATCTGCAACAAAAAAGTTTGCAAAGATTGCACTGTTCGTTGTAATAAATGTCATAAATTTGTTTGCAAAAATCATTCTTACAAAGACCCAATCTCTGGATTAATATTTTGTAAAAATTGTCTTAAACTCTGCGAGAGATGCGAAAAATATTCAGACCCTTCGCATTTTAGAATAAGCCCAAGCAAAGGAAGCGAAATTTGCGACAAATGTTACAGAGAAGAAATAAACAAAAAGACACTAAAAGGAATTTTTGAAGAATAATTATCCGATTCTCTTGATTACTTTTTTAATGGATTTGATTTTTCAAACTTAATGAAAATTTCAAATTTACCAAAAACCTCTAGACCAAGAGAACGGTTTTTGGAACTTGGACCAAATTCATTAAGCGACGCGGAACTCTTCGCGCTGATTCTTAGAACAGGAAACAAAAATGAAAACATAATTGAAATCTCAAACAAACTTCTCTCAATTTATTCTCTAGAAGAATTGCAAAACTGTTCACTAATTGAATTACAAAAAATAAAAGGAATCGGAGAAGCAAAAGCAATGCAACTCTCCTCAATGTTTGAACTCTTTAAACGAATGCAAAACCAATTTAAAGAAAAAATAAAAATAAGTTCCGCAAAACAAGTTTTTGAATTATTCAAGAATAAATTAAAAGACAAAAAGCAAGAACATTTTTACATACTTCTTCTTGATACAAAAAATAAGGTAATTAAACAAGAAAAAATTTCTTCAGGAATTCTTGACGCGTCAATTGTTCACCCAAGAGAAATTTTTAATCCAGCAATAAAAAATTCTTCCTCAAGAATAATTCTCGTTCATAATCATCCTTCAGGAGACCCAACTCCCTCTAAAGAAGATTTAGAAATAACAAAAAACCTAATTCAAGCAGGAGAACTTTTAGGAATAGAAATCCTCGACCATATAATTATTGGAGAAAATACATTTTGGAGTTATATTGAAAATTAGTTTCTTTCTTTAATCATCTCAACTAAATCTTCTAAAATAAAAATCAATCCCCAAGCACCAATCTCCTCTTTTTCGCTTAAATTAATTCCTCTTTTTTCAATTTCTTGTCTTAATTCTGAATATGTTCTTTTCATTATATGTTTATTTATGCATATTTACTATATAAATTTATCTGCATGCATACACTCATGCCTAGAAGAACAATCTTAGACGTGACAAAGGACGTAATTAAGACTCTCAAAAAAGAAAAAGAGCTTTCTGTAAAATCAGTTTCAGTAAAAGTTAACTCGCAATGGTCAACAACAATTAAATCCTTAGAATTTCTAAAAGGTGTTGGGATAGTAAAAGAACGAAAAGGCAGAAAAACCAACAAAGACGAAAGACTATTCAGCCTAACAGACGAAAAAGCAAAATATAATTAAATTTTCTAACCATTTGAAGCTACCTTATTCGAGTTTACTCTCGAATCCGCAGTTTACGAGGACCACGGAAGCGATTAGCTTACCTTATTCGAGTTTACTCTCGAATCCGCAACGAAGTGAGGACCACGGAGCTTCAAATCAATTTGGAGTTTCTCACCATTTGAAGCTCCTCATTTGTAGGAATAACTAAAACTTTAACATTAGAATTTTCTTTAGAAATCTCGATTTGTCCTCGAGTATTATTTTTTTCTTCATCTAATTCTAAACCTAAAAATTTGAATTTATCTAAAACTATTTTTCTTACAACAGGACTGTTTTCTCCAACTCCTCCAGTAAAAACAATTGCATCAACTCCTCCCAAAACTCCAACAAAACTTCCAATTAACTGAACTAACCTGTAACAATAAACATCTATTGCTCGCTTTGCATTAGGATTTTTTTCCATTTCTTCCTCGAGAATTCTCATATCACTTGTCATTTCACTTAACCCCAGCATTCCAGATTTTTTATTTAACATTGTGTCTAATTCTTTTTTATCAACCCCAATAACATTTAGCATATGTAACAAAACTCCTGGGTCAATTGTTCCGCATCTTGTTCCCATAACACTTCCATCCATCGGGGTTAAGCCCATTGTAGTGTCAACACATTTCCCCGAAACAGAAGCACATAAACTCGCACCATTTCCTAAGTGACAAGTAATAATCTTAGAACCTTCTTTATTCAAAACTTCAACAGCTTCTTTAGTTACAAACTGATGACTTGAACCATGAAAACCATATTTTCTAATCCCGTGTTCTTTATACCAAGAATATGGAACAGCATACAAATACGCTTCTTGCGGAATGCTAGAGTGAAACGCTGTGTCAAAAACAGCAATCTGAGGAACATTAGGCAACAACTCAGTCATTAATTCAATTCCCCCAATATTTGCAGGCATATGAAGAGGTCCTAAAGAAATTAATTTTTTTAACTCAACAATCATCTCAGGACTTACAACTTCTGTTTTCATGAATTTCTCTCCGCCGTGTAAAACTCTATGAATTACTTTACTCAAATTTTCCAATAAATTTTTTTCTCTTAAAATTTCTAAAACCTTAACCAAAGCTTCCCGATGATTTTCTAATTTAATTTCTATTTCTTCTTTATTCCCATGAAATTTCCATTTTATTTTTGACCGCTCACTTCCAATCTCTTCGCAAATTCCAGAGATTAATGAATCCTCGTCTTCAAATACTTGAAATTTAATTGAGCTCGACCCTGCATTTAGTACAATACTTTTCATAATCTTTTGTAAAAATTTTCCTATATAAACTTATCCATAAAAAACTATTTAAGCCAAGATTTCTCTAAGTTTCTACGAAAAACCTTTAATAAAAAAGGTTCTTGGAAGTGTCCTCCTAGTTTCTGCATTAACTATTGGGTATTTTTCTTTATTTTATGACAACATGTATAAGATTGGAAATGTAATCAGAATGAGACAACCAACTCAATCTCAAATAGAATCTTTGCATGAAAAAGAAAATATCAAATCAATAATTAATCTTAGAGGAGAAAATCCAAACGAATATTGGTATTTTTCATAAAAGAAAATTTCAGAAGATTTGGGAATAAAACTTTATTCAATTCGATTTAGTGCCAAAAAATTTCCAAGTAGAAAAAGACTTCTTGAATTAGTTGATGTTATAAAAACGGAGAATATCCTATGTTAATTCATTGTAAAGCTGGGGCAGACAGAACAGGTTTTGCTTGCACATTATATCGAATGATAAAACTAAACGAGCCAGTAGAAAAAGCAAGAGAAAGTTTGAGTTGGGAATATGGACATATCGGAAAAGGGGAATAGATATTTTACTAGATAGCTATGAAAAAGAATCAAACGGAAAAACTTTTGAAACTTGGGTGAAAGAAGATTATTCTAAAGAGAAATTTGTTTTAGAAGATTAAACTTTCGTAACCATTAAAAACAAGTTTTATTTAATTTAATTATGAATTTAAAAAAATTAGGTGTAGAGATTTCAACAAAACCAGAATACAAAAAACTCTTGAAAGAATGTTATGAATATGCACGCAAAAGTAATCATCCCTCAACTCACGACGCTGCATTACTCGTTAAAGAAAATAAAATAATTTTGAGAGGAATAAATATTCTTCCGCTTGGAGTTAAGAAAACAAAAGAAAGATTCTCTGGAGAGAACAAGCACATTTATCTTAATCACGCAGAGCGAGATGTAATTTACAAAGCAGCAAAGAACGGAATAAAAACAAAGGGTCTTACAATGATAATGCCTTGGCTTCCATGTCTTCAATGTGCAAATGCAATAATTAGTTCAGGAATAAAAGCTTTAATTGTTCATAAACAAATGATTGATAAAACAAGAGATTATTGGAAAAAAGAATTTACCCAAGCATCAAAATTATTAAACGAAGCAAAAGTAAAAGTTATTGCATACGACGGAATTGTTGGAGTAAAAGCTTATATGCATAAAGAATATTGGAACGCTTAGATAATAAAAGATTATTTTGAATAATTTTTCTTAACAGTATCAAATGCCTTTTTTGGAAAAATCTTTCCATTTTCAAGAACCTTCATTATTCCAAAAGAACCAAGGTCAAAATCTTTTTTTGAATTTTTTCTATGAATCTTCCATTCTTCTTTAAAATCAAAAACGAAAGTAGCGAAAATATTTTCTTTTTTATACAATTCAATTAAATCTTTAAGATACTCTGATTGTTCATTTTCATCTCTAATTATCCCTTCTTTTATTGTGTTTGTTTTATAATCAATTATATCATAAGCTGACCCCCCTTTTTTCGATGCACCGATATAAGCACAAGTTCCAAACTCCGTTATTGCTATAGGTTTTTTGTATTGTTTTAATTGTCTTAATTTTTCTTTGTAAGTAGATTCATTCCACTGGTTCTTGTAAAGATTTATGCTGATTATATCAAACTTTTCCCAATCAACTTCCTCCGAAGGAAAAGATGCATAAGTAATCTTTCCCTTGAAATTTTTTGTAGCTTCTTTTCTAATATCCTCTATAAAATCTTTTGTTTTTGTATCTATTCTTCTTAAAAAGTTATTAATTGATTTAGAAATCTCTTTTATTCTATTTGTTTTATCTTTTATGTTTTTTAATGTAAGATACACCCTTAATGCTTCCATCTTTTCTGGGATTGTAGAAAAAGGAAAAATTCCTGCTGAGTCAATTATTAATTCATTTCCCACAATAAAAATAACTTTCTTATATTTCTTCCTTAATTCTTCAGCTTTCTTTGATGCTTCACCAACAAATTTAATTGTTTGTTTTTTATCTCCATTAATTAATCTCGGAGAAATCCAAACCTCAAATCCCTTTTTCAAAGCTTCTTGTGAATAAAGAATTAACTTGTCAATATAGCTTCCATAAAAACGAATTGCGTTGCAGTTTAATTTTTTTATTAAAATCAAGTCTTTTCTTAATTTGGTTAAATCTATTTTATTTGCAACAGGAAAAAGAGGGTTATATTCTATTCCTGCATTATAATTAATCCCTCTAACTTTAATCATAGATTTAACTAGCAAATTAATATTATAACCCTTTTGATTTAAACATTAATTATATAAATCAATCATTCTTTGTTCCTACGAGGTGAAAAATGAACGACGATTATGTAATTAGCGATATCTATCAAGGAAATCCTTCAAAATTAAACCCAAATTATGTTAGTTATGCAGGAAGTTTACCTGGAATTCATACTCGTGCAAGTAGTTTAGGAACCTCAGTTAATCCAACTGTTGCAAATCAAGTTGCAGAAGTTTCAAGAATTCTAAATCAAGGAATAATTCCAATTGAAGTTGGAACACTTGACCCAAAAACTCTTGAATCAATGCCAAAGACCCAAATGGATGAACTCCGACGACTCGCAAATCTTGCTGGAGCAAAACTTTCTATGCACGCACCAATTCAAGGAGTCGACGCAGCAGGTTTCTCTCAACAAGGATGGAGCGAAGACAACAGAATAAACACAGAGCGAATGTTAATGAATGCAGTTAACAGAGCAGCACAACTAAGCGACAAAGATAGAGTTTCAGTTACAGTTCATTCTTCAGGAGGAGTTCCAGGAGCAATTTACAAAATGGTCGACGGAAAAAAACAACTTGAGCGAGGAATTGTTGTAGACAAAGAAACAGGAAAACTAGTTCCAATCGAAGAGAAAATAAAATATTATCCTCATCTTGCAAATTTAGAAAAAGGAAAAATTCCAAACATTAAAGACGAATTAGAAACATTGAATCATACAGAGTGGGATAATGCAATTTCAACAGCAATGTTCACAAAAGAAAATGCAGATAAAATTTTAGAATCAACTTATCCAATTGTTCAAAGATTTCTTCCAGAATTAGTTACAGGAGAACTTAAACGAGAATCTCTCAATCCAACAGACATAGAAGTTTTTGAAAGATATAAGGTTGCAAATCAGTACATAGAAAATACTCAGCAATCAGTTAATGCTTTGTTTAACCAAGCATACACTTATGGAGATAAAGACGATAGAGAATCTCTAAAGGAATTAAGTGAAGCATATAGAAAAAATTTTGGGATTAAAGATAGAAAAGAACTAGAAAAACTTTCTGAAGATGAGCAAAAAGATTATGCAGTAAAAACTCAAGATGCAAAATTTCAATCTCAAGCAATGTCTTTTTTATTAACTCATTTAAAGCGAATTGTTCCAGAAAAATACCAACTTGCAGAAGAATTTGTAATTAAAAATGCCTCGAAAACTTTTGCAAATGTTGCATTCAATACTTATGAGAAATTCAAAGATAAACCAAATTTACCAATGATAAATGTTGAAAACATGTATCCAGATATGGTTTTATTTGAAGGAGAACAAATGGAAAACCTAATTCTTGAATCTAGAAATAAATTTGTTGAACTTGCAAAACAAAAAGGATATTCAGAAGGAGAAGCAAAATCTCAAGCAGAAAAAATGCTTGGAGTAACTTTAGATTTGGGTCACTTAAATATTGGAAAAAAACACGGATACAAAGATAAAGATTTAGTTAAAGAAGCAGAAAAAATTGCAAAATATGTAAAGCATGTTCACTTAGCAGATAATTTTGGTTTTGAAGACAGTCACTTACCTCCAGGAATGGGAGATGTTCCAAACAAACAAATTTTAGAAATGTTACAAAAAAAAGGTTTTGATGGAACAAAGATCATCGAGGCTGGAGGATTCATTAATCAATTCAAAGAATCTCCTTTTGTTTATTCACTTGAAGCAATGGGCTCTCCACTTTACTCAATGAAAATGGGTCCTTATTGGAGCAATTATTCTAATTTTAATGAAGGATATCTTTCAGGTTATGGAACAATGCTTCCTCAAACAAACTATCAAATGTTTGGAGCAGGTTTCTCTCAACTTCCAGGAGAGCTTGGCGGGCAAGTTCAAGGAGCAGGCGGAAACAGAATGAGTGGAAGACCAATGGAATAACTACTATAAACAAGTAAATCAACAATATTTAAAAACTAAATAAGATTATCAATATAAAGATGGTGAAAAAAAATTCTAAAAAGAACTCTGTAAAAGGAATTAAAGTTCCTAAAAAAGAATCTGTAAAAGAAACTCCCAAAGGAATTACAACACTGCAATTAAAAGACGAACACGAAATTGCAATGGACTTTGCAGTAAAAGTTTATCAAAAATTCGAAAACATTGTAAAATCAATTGTTTTATTTGGCTCAACAGTAAAACAAACAATGTCCTCTGGTTCAGATATAGATATTATAATTGTTATCGACGATGTTTCTGTTAATTGGGAAACTGAAGTTGTAAATTGGTATAGAGAAGAACTTGACAAAATTTTACAAAAAAATCCCTACTCAAAAGCTTTGCATATAAATACAGTTAAATTAAGCACTTGGTGGGAAGATTTAATGAAAGGTGACCCAGTTATAATAAATATTTTACGACACGGAGAAGCAATGATTGACCTCGCTGGATTTTTTGAACCTCTAAAGCATCTTTTAATTAGAGGAAAAATAAAAGCAACACCAGAAGCAATTTATACTTGTTTACAGAGAGCACCAGAACATATTAGACGAAGCAAAAACTCTGAACTTGCATCAATCGACGGACTTTATTGGGCAATGGTTGACGCATCTCACGCAGCTTTAATTGCAGAAAAAGTTTTACCTCCTTCACCAGAACATATTCCTCTAGATTTACAAGAAACATTTGTTGATTCAGGAAGACTAAAACCCAAATATGTTTCTTGGTATAAAGATATTTTAATGTTGCATAAAAAAATTTCACACGGAGAAATAACTGACCTTAAAGGTGTGGAAATCGACGACTGGCAACAAAAAGCAGAAGAATTTTTATCTGTTATGGTTCAATTAGTAAAAGAATCTGTAGAATAAAATTAAAAAATTATTTATTTTTTATTTAAGCAGCTATTTTACCTTGCTTAGCACTATCTATACTTATTATTTTATCTTTTGGTTGTTCACAAAGTATTCCTTCAAGGCCTTTAGTATACTGTGTTGGTACCAACTTTGCAGAACCTTCTAGTATTTTCTTAGAAGATATTCCTTGTATTACTAGTGACACTATTTGTTGTTGGTCTTTTTCATCTAATTCAAAAACATATGTTCCTTTATACTTTTCATCAATTTTTTCTTTTGAACCAATTAATTTTAAAGCATCTTCAGCTTTTATACTCTGAACAGCTTCGATTAATGATTGACTAGAAGATTTTTGTAAAGACTCGTTTGTGATTGCTCCGTTTTTAAGTAAAGGATTAAAGATTCTTTCCCAATTTTCTTGGCTTGGAGATTTTCCAGTAATTTGTTCATAACCTAGTTTAGCATAATTTTTACCAATCTCTCCATAAGGTGTCTGATCTGCATAATTAGGAAGTGCATAAGCCCACATTGCTTCATCTTTTAATGTCTTTAATGAATATTCGGCTCTTTTTGCTATTTGTTCAGCTTTTTCTTCTTTAGACATTTCTTCTCCTTTAGATTTTTCTTTTGCCATACTAAACTTATAGCTCTAGATTATATAAACCTTTTGGTTGTTGTCACTAGTTAGTAACACAGAATTATTGTTTAACAAAAGTATATTCACTTCTTGTTTTACAAGGAAGTTTTGCTTTTATTTTCTGGAATTCTTTTCTTGCAATTTGAATTCCTTTAGCGTCATTAGTAGCAAAAATAAACAAAGGAGCATCAACTTTCACTAAAGCAGCTTTACCAATTGACCTACCAAAAGATAACTGCATACCTGTTGACATACGGTCAGCTCCAGCTCCAGTAAGCATTTTATTTTCTCTTTGAATATGGTGAGGGAAAGGAACTACTTTAAAAAAATAATTTCCCGCAAAAGCTCTTTCAAATTGTTTATTCAAGAATTGTCTGCAAGCTTCAAGAGCATTATTTCTTACCTGAACTTTTTCAGTTGTCATAACAGTTAAAATATGAGCGAATTTTCCTTTTTGATAAAGACTTGTATTTCCCATATCAAACTTTACAATTTTTTGAGGAGGAACTACTTTAATATAAGATTTCTGTCTTTTTTTAGAAACTCTAGTAAAAGGAACAGTATGTCTCTTTGTATAAGCATTTGCTTTTCTTAGTGCTGCCATTTATTTAACCTCAACTTCTGTTGTTATTGCTTGACCAGGTAAACCCTTCTCAAAAATACTTCTAACAACTCCTTTATTTCCGTGAGCAGCTCTAATTTCTCCCTTGATTTCTTTACCTGCAGGAGATTTCCAAACAACTTCTTTTCCAACAAACTTTCCAGCTTTTTCTCTATCTGTTACTCCTTCAATTTCAATTAGATAATGTCTTTCTGTAACAGTTTTTCTTCCTCGTCTAAACTGGATTATTTTTCCTTTTGTCATATTTATTACCACTGAATTTAGTTTATAAAGTTTTCCTGAGGAGAATTAAGGTTTCCATAAAAATTCTTTGAACTTTTGAATAAATCCTTTTGTTGTAGAAGATTTTAATCCTTCCTTCAAACCTTTTCTTGTCCTGTATAAATCTTTGTAATATGCAAGAATTCCATAAACTCTTTCTCCAAGAGTATATTTTTTATTTGTATTAAGTTGCTCAATTTCTAAATCCTTAGGGATTTCTCCAGTTTGTTTCCCTCTTTCTAAATACATCTTGAACCTTTCAAATTGATAATCATCTGTTGCAATTGCTAATTTCTTTAATTTCTCAAATTTCCTTAAAGAGTTATAAAAATTTTCTAAACTATCTCTTGATTTTCCTTCAAGAATCATCTGGTCATAACCAATTCCATTTTTTCTTAACTCTTTTACAATCTGCGAAGATTCTGTATTTTTCAAATTAGTTCCATATTCCCCTCTATTAATCATTCCTGCAATTAACAAAGGTGTTTTACCGTCGTAATCTTTTAATGCTCTCTTAATTCTTTCTCCGTGTCCACCTGTTGGAATCATAATTGCATCAAGACTTTTAGAAGTAAGGACAAAGAAAGAAGCAATAAGTAAAGCAAAAGTTAAAACAAATGATAAATTAGAAACACTTGAGGTTCCAACAACAGCCCCAGTTAAACTTCTATTGAATGAAAAAGCAAGTATAGAAATTAAAACTCCCAAAAATCCTATAATCTTTCTCATAGATAAAATTAAAATTCTTTGGTATAAAAATTTAGTTATTTCTCCAAAACAAAAACTCGTCTTCCAACAACCTGTCCTTCTCTGTAATCGTCAATTGGAAAACCGCTTTCTAATTTCATTTTTGTTGATTTTAATATCCTTTCAATATCACAACCAATTCTTTTTCCCATAACTTGAATAAACGGCGAGGTAAAAACAATTTTACCCGAAATATTTTTCTTTAGATTATTAATAACACTAATAATCAAACTTTCAAATCTATCCAAAACCTCTCTTGCTTTTTTTTCTGTTGGAATCTTTCTAAAAGTTTCTCCCAAATCAGGTTCAGTTGCAATAACATTTGCATGAGGGATTTTAACTTTTGAGGAATCCATATTAATTACTTGATAATTTTTTCTTTGAAACTTAAACCACTCCAGATTTTGTCTTGCTCCTTTTACAGCGTCTTTATCAAGGTCAATTCCAATAACATTTATTCCCTGAATTAAAGATTCAATTAAAATAGTTCCAATCCCACAAAATGGGTCAACCAAAGTCTCTCCTTTTTTTACCTGCGACAAATTAATTAAAATCTTTGCAATACGAGGAGAAATAGCTAACTTTTCTCGCCGCACAGGTTTATTCATATCTCGTTTTTCAAGTTCAGAATAATCACACTTAAACACAATTTTCCCAAAATAAAATTCAGAACTTGAATCTTCATTAAACAAAAACAACTCCTCATCAATTAAATTTGAAGAAAGTTTTCTTGCTTTCTCTCCACTTTGCATACTAATAGAACCCGAAAGCGGTTTTTGTGTCGCCCGCAATTTTTCTTCTCTGAATCTTTCCTTCAAATAAATCTCAATCTCATCTTTTGCTTCCTCCTCGCAAAAATCCCATAAAACATAATTTATATTTTTCTTTGTCCCACAATAAATCATTTTTTTATCTAACTCATCAACTATTTTCCCAAGTTTACCAAAACTCAAAATTTCTCCAATAGCAATTACTCCTCCAAAATCATTAATTGTTTTCTTTTCAATTGCTTTATCTAATTCAATTAAAATAGAATTTTTTCTTTTCAAATATTTTTTTACAGAATTATTTTCCTTTTCAAAATAAGAAACAACCTCGGCAATCGAGAGTTCAACATTTCTTCCCAAAATAAATAAGTATTTCATAAATAATTCAGAGAATTAGAGTTTTTATTAGTTATGGAAAAAGGTTCTTTGCAGAAATTCTATAAACCTCTTCGGGAATATAACAATCAACTCTCTTTCTTGTTTCATCCAAGAGATTTCTTGCAAATTGATTTATTTTAATCCCAAGATTTCTTTTTGTATTTTTATTATCTGTATTCTCTTCTTGTTCACAACAGGCAATAAATCTTGCAAGATCTAATCTGTTAATCTCTACTAACCTAAAGTTTCCTATACTCAGCCCCCTCTTTATTTTCTCTCTATCTTTTCTCATAAGAATAACAAGATTTTCTAGTTCATCTAAACTTCTAATTACTTCAATTGAAGAACTTGAATAATTTTCTACAACTTTAATTGTATAAGGAAAGTGAACAAATCTAAGCTTGTTTCCTTCAAAATAAATACCTCTTCGGTAAGAGTCCAATTTTTGTTTAGGGTCTGCAGTATAGATTCTAAAATCCATTTATTTCTTAGTTAAGGTAAATTTAAAAGAATTTATATTATTTATCAAAAGGATCTGAGTCAAATTCTAATCGATAAACTGATTTTGGAATTGGTCCTGTAGTTTTTATTGCAATCTGATTAAGAATTATTGAGGCATATCCATTTAGTTGTCTTTCAACATCAGGAGAATGTTTTAAACTCCAATTGGAAGAATTAGGATTTTCTAACAATCTTTCTATAGTTTTCTTTGGGTTATCCCCAATAGAGGTATTACAGCAATTAATTATTTTTCTAACTAACTTAAGTGGAATCTCTACTCTCTGAAAATTCGAGCAATAAAACGCTTTTTTTGCAAGTTTCCCTTTATCTTTAATTAAACTAAGAACTTCTTCAGAGATTATGTTTGGGTTAGTGATAACCGTTATCTCTCCTGTGTCAGCGCATTCAATGATATCCATTAGATAGGGAAAGAAAACTCTTCTACTTCCAGAATCATTTTCAGAATAAATCCCTTTTCTAAACCCAAATTTTTCTTTAACCTCAAAATCTCTTTGCTTTATCTTATCAATTAATTCCAAGATTAAATATTTCGAAGATAAGTTTTCTCCTTTCTTATTTGCATGTTCTATTTTATGGAGGTATTCTTGAGGAATTTCAAACTTTCTTATTTCTCCTGTTTTAATCATCTCTTGGATTCTTTCTGAATTGTTAATTAATTCCCATGTCTGTTCGTCATTTCCTAAGAGAATATTTGTGGAATCTTTTTGCTTATCGTATTCTAAATTAAATTTAAATGGAAGGTGTATTCCAATAAAATGTCTATTTTCTCTATAAAATCCTTCAACTAATTTATTCATTAAATTTCAAGAAAAATTTCCTTTAAAAAAATTTATGTTCTACAAAACAATCTCAAAATCACCAAGTTTCTTTCTTAAAATATCAAAAACTTTTGGATTAATATTAACGTTTTGAACTCTTCGCTGTTCTTTTATTGCCAAATCCATTTCATCTGCAGTAGAGTTTTCAATTTTATCTGTAACCTTTTGAATAAGTCCGTCAGTTAATAAGAAAGTCATTCCATTAGCATTTAAAATTTCAGCAATTTGAACTTTGTCCTCGATTTTATACTTAATTAACATTTTTCCTTTTTCAAGAGGAACAAGGTCACATCTTTGGTTATATTCAGTAATATCGCTAATCAAAGTATAAGCTTCTTTTCTAGCTCGATCAACCTTGTGCGTATCTGACTTTCCTTTCTTTACCTCATTTCTAGCACTAACAATATTATTCAAGATTCTTATATGCTGATTAGAGAACTTCCCGTTTTTAACAAAATCCTTTTCAAAAGCACTAACAACCTCTTTTTCTGATTTCTTTTTTGTCATTGTTTTTAATAAATCAAATGCATCATCATAAATTTTCTGAATTGTTTTTACCTGAGATTTCTCGTCAATTTGTTTTCGCAATTCCTTTAATCTTTTCAAATATTCATCTGTTTCTTTTAGGATTTTATCAATTTCAATTCCTTTAATCTCTTTTACTTTTTCGTGTTCATATCCTTTATACAAACCAACAATTTTTTCTAAAAAAGAAATGTATTTTGCCTCAAGCATTTTATCTTTTCCACAAAAGATTCTTTTCATTTCACTTACAACTTGTTTTGGAGTTGGAGGAGGGTTACCCGAAAGCATAACTAAAGCTTGAGCAGGAGTAATTACAGCCCAATAAACATCTTGAATTACAATATCAAGCAGCATTCTTTTAGCACGAGTAACTGTTTTGTCCCCCATACTCATAAACATATCAATTGCTTCAGGGCTTGGCTTTAATTTACCCATTCGTAAAAGTGCTTTCCAAGGCATAAATGTTCCTCGATCATAAAGTGGAACACCATCTCGAATAAAAGTAAACATAACAGGATTAGCATCTTTTACACTTTCCCAAAAATCAGTTAACAAATATGGTTGAACATTCAAAATTTTTGGGTCAACTCCTGCCATTGCAGCCGCTTCACTAATATACTGCCAAATAATATTTCTTAACCTTTCTTTTAATTCAAGTCTAGGCATACTTTTAACATCAGTATCATTAATAATTATAAAAACATCAACATCACTTGTTTTTGTCGCATCTCCTCTAACCAAACTTCCTGCAATAACATAACTTACAACATATTTCTCAAATTTTTGTAAAACAAGAGACTTGTGGATTTCTGCAACACGTAATCCAGATAAAATTCCTGTGTCGTGAAGTGGAAAACTCATTGCAATAGCACCAGTCATCTCAAACTTCTGGTCAAGTCCGCATTCCCAAACATCAACAGGAGTTTTAACTTGTAACCAAACCTTTTCTTTTGACTTTTCAAGTTCTTTTACAACTTCTTGTTTAATTTTAGGAATTTCTTTAAATTTATCTTCAGGAACAATCATATACAAATGAACAAACTTTTCGCTCTCTTTTGGAACCTCTTCCTCTTCGATAAAAAACTTAATTGATTGTGGAGGTAAAACTCCGATTGCTTGAGTGTAACTAAATTTTTTTAGAATAAATTTTTTAAGTTTTTCAATTTCCTTTTTAGTTTCATCCATTTTTTTCTTAGCTTCAGTAGTGTTCGCTGAAACTTCAGGCAATTTATTAGAATACTTAACATCAAGATTCATCTCAGGAATATCTTGTGACTTATTTTCTTCCATAGCTAAAAAATATCAAAAGAACTTATAAATGTTTTGTGTAAAATGGACCCAGTAGGAATCGAACCTACAATCTTCTCGGTGTAAACGAGACGTCGTAACCACTAGACTATGAGTCCATATTTCCTAGACATTTCTCCCAATTAAAAAGGTTTCGGCTTTACAAAATCTTAAAAATAGCTTACTCTAAATATTAATATGTTTAAAATAAAATCTAAAGATAAAAACGCAAGAGTTGGAGTTTTGAAAACAAAAACAGGAGAATACGAAACCCCGTTTTTTATGCCTGTTGCAACAAAAGCCGCACCAAAATATTTAGAACCAGAAGAAATTAAAGAAATGGGCGGATATGCAATGATTTCAAATGCATTCTTGCTTTATCTAAAACCCGGTTTAGAAGTCATAAAAAAACATAAAGGAATTCATAAATTCATGAACTGGTCTGGCTGTTCTTTTACCGATTCAGGAGGTTTCCAAGTTTTAAGTTTAAATAATTTCAAAGCAAACTTTTCTGACAAAGGTTTAGTTTTCAAGAGCCCTTACGATGGATCAAAACATTTGTTAAATCCAGAATCTGTAATGAAAATAGAACAAACAATCGGAGCTGATGTCGCAATGTGTATAGATCAAATGCCTTTGTTCGGTCATACAAAAGAGGAAGTTGAAGTTGCAACAAATAGAACTCATTTATTTGCAAAAGAATGTAAAAAATTCCACAAAGACAAAAAACAACTTTTATTTGGAATTTGTCAAGGAGGAACTTTTCCTGATTTAAGAAAACAAAGTGCAGAATTTATTTCTTCACTGAATTTCGACGGAATTGCAATTGGAGGTTTAGCTGTCGGAGAGCCAAAAGACAAGATGAAAGAAATGGTAAATATTGCAACAGACATAATCCCAAAAGAAAAACCAAGATACTTAATGGGAGTTGGAACCCCTCGCGAATTAATTGAATTTATTGAAATGGGTGTAGACATTTTTGATTGTGTTTGGCCAACAAGAACAGCTCGGCACGGAAAAATTATGACCAAAAAAGGTTACATTGAAATGGAAAAATCAAAATACAAATTAGATTTATCTCCTCTTGATAAAAATTGCAATTGTAAAGTCTGTAAAAATTATACAAGAAGTTATTTACACCATTTACTTAGAACAAACGAACCTCTTGGAGCAAAACTTCTAAGTTACCACAATGTTTATTTTTTAATTAACCTAACAAAAGAAATTCGAGAAGCAATAAAGAAAAAAGAATTTCAAAAACTAAAGAAAGAATATTTGAAATATTACTAAATGAAACTTTCAGATTTTGACTATAACTTACCAAAAGAATTAATTGCACAGTCTCCAGCAAAGCCAAGAACTCACTCAAGATTAATGGTGTTGCACTACGACAAAATAGAACATAAAAAATTCTATGAGCTTCTTGATTATTTCAAAGCTGGAGATGTTTTGGTTATGAATGAGACCAAGGTTTTGAAAATAAAACTATCTGGAAAAAAAGAAACAGGAGGAAAAATTGAATTAATGTTAGAGGGACTAAATGGCGAAGCAATTGTTAAAGGAAAATTAAAGATTGGAAATAAAATTATCTTTGACAAGAATATTTTTGGAATTGTAAAAGAAAAAAGTGAAAACAAAATAAAACTAGAATTTAATCTACCAATTAAAGAAGTAATTGAAAAAATTGGAAAACTTCCAATCCCTCCGTATATTAAAAAAGAATTAAACTCTGATTCAGAATATCAAACAGTTTTTGCAAAAAAAGAAGGTTCAATTGCCTGTCCAACTTCCGGGCTTCACTTCGACGATAAATTACTCAAAAAATTAGAAAACAAAGGAGTAAAGTTTGCAAAAGTTTGCCTTCATGTTTCTTTTGACACTTTTTTACCTGTTGAAGTAGAAGAAGTAAAAAAACACAAAATGCACGGAGAATATTGTGAAATTAACGAAAAGAATGCAAAAATAATTAACTCAGCAAAAAGACTTTTTGTTTTAGGAACAACTGCATTAAGAACACTAGAATCTCTCTCAAAACCAGACAAAAAAGTTTATGCAGGAAGTAAAATAACAGAAATTTTCATCTATCCGGGTTATAAATTCAATTTGAAATATGCAGGACTAATTACAAACTTTCACTTACCAAAGTCCACTTTATTAATGATGATTTCAGCTTTTTATGGAAAAGAAAAAATCTTTGAAGCGTACAAAATTGCAGTAAAAGAAAAATACAGATTCTTTTCATTAGGGGACGCGATGTTTTTACTTAATTAATTTCATTTCAAAATTATAGGTTCTCCACTCATAACTCAGGGCATTTATTGATTTATCAACTTTAGATGAAAATCCATTCGTTTTTGCCAATCCTTCTAATCTTTTGAAGCTTGCTTTTTTATCTAAGTTTGCGTGACAAAGAATGATTTTCCCTAGTCTAGATAGATATTTTGAAGCATCTTGAAATAATCTTTCATGATATCTAAAATTTGGATCAAAAAGAGAATGCAATCTAACATCTTCTTCTGGATAATCTATTATTGGTAAATTGGCAATAATTAAATTATATCTTTTCTTAGGAACATTTGAGAACATATCACTTTCAAAAACATTTATTTTACCATTATGGCCATTTCTATTAATATTATACTTAGCACATTCTACTGCTAAGGGATAGATATCAACTGCTTCAACATATTTTGCACCCGCCCTTATAGCTTTAATTGCTTGTATTCCTGTTCCAGTTCCTATATCTAAAACCCTTTTTCCAACTAAATTTCCAAACTCTTCATATACACTATGAGAACTCTCTGAAAAAGAGGACTGTGGAGGAAATACATTAGGGAACACTGTTATTTTAATATTCCCAACTTTAACTTCGTAATTGCCTTTTTTTGCTTTGGTGCCTATTTCTCTTACGAATTTTTTAGTTATCTCAGGAATTGTCATAATTAAGTGATAACAATTCCTCCTTTTGAATATGATTTCTCCCAAAAAGGAGAAATATTTATAATTAGAACTTACTAAGATTCTCTATGTTAGATATATTAACAGAATTAGGTTTATCAAAGAACGAATCAAAAATTTATTTATTCTTATTAAAAAATCCAAATGTAACAACAGGAAAGATTATCAAGGAGACAAATATTGCAAACTCTAGAGTTTACGAATCAATTAACTCTTTAATCTCAAAAGGGCTTGTTAATTATAACACCCAAAAAGATGGAAAACATTTCAATGCTTCTGAACCAGAAAAATTCTTGGAAAATGAAGAAGAAAGAAAAAGAAAAATAGAATTGCTGATACCCGAATTAAAAAATTTAGAGAAAAACACAGAGGTAGATACAATAACTTCGGTCTACGAAGGTTATGAAGGATTCAAAACCGCCTTCAAAAAGATTATCGATGACTGTCCAAAAAAAGAAACAGTTTACATAATTGGCTTTTCAGAGCAACAATATTCAAATGAATCACTAAGAACTTTTTTGTCAAATATGAACCTAAAATCTGCAAAGAAGAAGCAACAACTAAAAATCCTTTTAGATTCTTCAATAAAAGAGACCTTTGGTAAAGATAGAGAAAAAGAAAAAAACACCGAGGTAAAATATATGCCAAAAGGTTACATTAGTCCTGGAGCAATAGACGTTTTTCAAGATTATGTTTATATCTTTCTTTGGGAAGAAAAACCATATGTTTTTATGATTAAGAATAAAAAGATTGCAGAAAGTTTTAAACAATATTTTAATTTTCTTTGGAAAATTGCAAGATAATTTATTTCTTAAAGAATTTCCATAAAGCAAAGATTATCATCATTCCAATTGCAAGACTTGCAGAAATTATTGGGTCTAACATAGTTGTAAATAAAACTAATAATGCAGCAAGAATCGCAAATGTTCCTTCTGTTTTTGAATCTCTTTTTGCCATAGCAAATTAAGAGTTTTATAATTAATAAATGTTTAGTCCTTTAGACTAAATTCACAGCCACAATATTTCTGACGATAAATCTCATATCTCTTCGACAACTCAACACTTTTTTCATACCCAGAATCTTTTTTAAAATCAATTTCCAAAAAAGGAATTCCAACTTCTTCTCCAATCTTTTTTCCAATCAAAAATAAATCTTTAGAATTTTTATATTTGCTAACAGAAAGAGTTGTTGTAAAAAAATAGCAACCAATTTCTTTTGCTTTTTCTACTGCTTTTTTCAAACTAAACTCAAAACACTTAAGACATCTTTTCCCGCATTCAGGTTCATTTTCAAGTCCTTTAACAAATTCTCTCCAATCTTCGTGATTGTATTTATCTTCGAGGATTTCAAAGTCATATATCTCTCCTACTTTTTTAGCATTCTCCAAACGCTTTTTGTATTCAGAGATTGGATAAATATTTGAATTAGAAAAAAACAAAATAACCTTCTTATCTTTTAATTTATCAAAACAACCAAGAGAACAAGGTCCGCAACAAACATGAAGTAAAACTTTTTCCATAAGAGAAATCAGTTAATAGAAATTATAATTCTTTTGTTTTTTTGTTAACAAATAAATAGATTAATCCTAGTAAAACTAAAATCCAGATTGCTAAAGATAAAACAAGAATCAAAAAGCAATTGTTACTTACATTTGTTGTTTTTTTCTCAAAAGCTAAACTTATTTGTGGAGTAACTTTGTTTCCTTCCTCGTCGTCAGAATAAACATGATTTATTACATTAGTTTGGCTAGGAATTATCTCTTCTTCATTATCTTCGTCTTCTTTATCGTTATCATCATCGTCGTCATCCGAAGAATCTTCCTTCTTGATTTCTATCTTAAGCTCTCCTTCATCGCAATCGCCATCTAAATCGCAAACCTTTAAATTAATAGTTTCTTTTCCTGTTTTAGACCCTTTAATTTGTAAATTCTTTCCATTTAAGCTTATACTAATTTCTGAAGAAGAGTCTTGACTAAAACTCCAGATTAAATCTGATCTCTTATCTTCAATATCATTCGCAGAATTAAGAATATTAATTGTTTGTGATTTTCCTTTTATTAATTTTAATTTAGACATCTCTAAAAATACTGGAGGATTATTTTTAATTGTTAAATCAATTTCTTTTTGTGTTACATTCTCTGAAGAGAAATAAACTAAGAAATTATACTTATTTGAAGTCTCTAAACTAGAAGGAATTTCTATCTCAAAATAACTCGAGTTTCCTATCTGAGCAACTTTAGTTAGATTTATTTTATGTCCTGAATTTGGTTTTTCCATCAAAAGTTTTTCTATTGAAGAGTTATCGCTTAAGTTAACTTCAACAAATAGATTGTTTCCTCTAAAAAACTCATTCTTTTCTGTTCTGTAGGCATTGCTTGAGTAAGTTTTAATACTTAAAATTTCTGGGAGATTTGTCGAGGGATTCTCTTTTGTGGTGTTTAATTGATATGACCTTGAACTCTCATAAAAGTTTATACATTTACTCTCTTGTTCTAAGCTAGTATAGACTCTAACCGAATAAATTTTATTCTCTTCGACACTAAAATTAAATTCAAAATTTTCTTCCCCTGAATAAGGAATTGTAAACATTTGAGTCTCATTGTAATTATTAATTTCTAAATTCACACTAACCTTTGTTTCATAATGTTCTTTTATCTCTTCTGGAACAGAAATTAATGGTCCTGCATGAACAATCGAAGACTTTACTATTCCACTAATAACCAATTCCTTTGAACTGTTATCAAAATAAAATTCAACATTTTTTAATTTTGACTCACAACCATTCATTTTGGATAAAAAAGCCTCACTAGAATTAAGAGTAACGTTTCCAGTAAAATCCGTAGACCATATTTCAGAAAATTCATAAGGAATATAGCCTTCTTTTACAAAATAAACTCCATAGCGAGTAGCATTTGGAACATTTGGATAATTAATATTAAAAGAATCTGTTTGTGTTGTTTCATTAATTTTCCAAGGTCCTTCAATAATCTGAGAACAAAGTGAATCTGCACATAAAACTCCAAACACAGTAACATTTGTAACAGGATTTTGTGTTGTAGACCAGTTTCCAAAGTCATCAAACTCTGCATATCTCAAATTAATTGGGTGAATTATTACAGCATAAACAAAAGTTGTTAGAATTATTACTAAAGCTAAATTCAAAATCCCCTTGATTTTTGTATTGTTTTTCATTATAAAGTAATAACAGAATAAATTTAGGGTTTATATAGTTTTCCCATTAAATAGTAACAACAATTATTGATTTATAGAATAACTAGATTAAAATCTTTTATTTCTTCGCCCATGAAAAGGGTTGCTTCTTTGAGAACCACGATTATTTCGTCTTTGCCCAGAGTTATTTCCTCGAGAATTATTTCTTCCGCTGTTTCCTCTTCCTTCAAATCTATTTGGTCTCTTCTCAAATTCAACTCTAATGTTTTTAAAATTTGGCAAATCTCTGTTTTCAATCTTCAAGCTTTTGTCTAAAAGAATTTTATTAAAGTTGTCATAATCTCTATCGCATAAAATATTTACTGCCTTTCCTGTTTCTCCAGCTCGAGCAGTTCTCCCAATTCTATGAACATATTCTTCACTTGTCTTGGGCAGATCATAATTATATACATGACTAACCCCTTTAATATCTAAACCTCGTGCAGCAACATCAGTGCAAACTAAAACTCTAATTCCTTTTTCATGAAATTCTTCTAAAATTCTTGAACGTTTATTCTGAACAATTCCCCCATGAATTGCTTTTGCAGGAATTCCTGCCTTATTCAAATTTATCTCAACAAAATCCGCGTTTCTTCTTGTTCCACAAAAAACCATAACCAAATCAGATTTTTCCTCTTTTAACAAATGAACAAGTATTGAAAATTTTTCTCCCGGAGTTACATCATAATAAATTTGCTCAAGTTTTGAATGGTCAACATAAGATTTAACTGAAACTTCAACGGGATTTCTTGTATATTTATGTGCCAAGTAATCAATATTTGAAGAAATTGTCGCTGAGAAAAGCATAGTTTGTCTTTCTTTAGGGCATCTTGAAAGAATTTTTTCAACATCTCGACTAAATCCCATATCAAACATTTTATCAACTTCATCTAAAACTAAAATTTTCACTTTTCTAAAATCAACTGTTGCACGGTTCAAGTGATCCAAAATTCTACCAGGAGTTCCAACAACAACCTCACTAGAATGAAGTTTTCTTATTTGTGCTTGGATATCAACTCCTCCATAAACTGCTACAACCTCGAGTTTTTTGTTTCTTGAAAACATCTTAATAGAATTTGCAACTTGTTCTGCAAGTTCTCTAGTTGGAGTTAAAACCAAAGCTTGAACTCCTTTTTTATGCTCACAATTTTCCATAATTGACGAAGCAAAAGCTAGGGTTTTCCCGCTTCCCGTAGCTGAACCTGCAATAATATCTTTTCCAGCTAAAGCTAACGGAATCGTCTTTTCTTGAATTTCAGAAGGATTCTCAAATTTTAATTCATTGATTACCTTTAAAACTTCTTTACTTAGTCCTAGTTCTTCAAATGTTTTCATTTTAATCAGAAATTATTATAATCTGTCATTGATTAGATGACTCCTAATACCTTTCCTACCCTATTTCAATTTATGCTGAGTTTATAAAAGTTTGTGAAAATAAATTTATATTAGATAATTAATTATAAACATTTTTTCTATGCCCTAACTTTAAAATTAAAATTATTAATTCATTATTTTTTACTTGGTAAACTGCTCGGTAATCTCCAATTCTCAATTTCCATAAACCTGCTAAATTTCCTGTAAGAGGAATTCCCGCATGAGGATTTTCTTTTAAACTTTCAATCTTTTTCCCAATCCTTTTCTTTTCAGTATTGTCTAATTTTCTAAAAAAGTCTGCAGCAGAATTATCCAAGATTATTTTATACATTTAATTTCAGCTCTTTTTTTAAATCTTCAAAAGAGATAAACTTCCCTGTTTTATAATCTTCTAAAGCTTGAGCTATTTCTCTCATTTCATTTGGGTTCGAAAGAGTTTCTATTGTTTCAATCAAACTTTCTTTTTCAACACTGTCCGGAGAACAATTTGTAATCAATCTTGAAATTAATTCGTTATAAGTTTCTCTATGATGAATCTTCAGTTTATCGAGGTTATTTTTCAGTTTACTATCAATTTGAATTGTGGTTATCATATTCTATACTTTACTATAGTGCTCTATAGTTTATAAAAGTTTGTGAGAAGAAAAAGGAGTTGAATTTTATCTTCAATTCTCTAAATTTAAAAAGATAAATTCTATATAAAAAGATATGCAACTTATATTTTCTGGAGGAGGGAAGGGAGAACAAACAAAAGATATTGATAACTTATTTTTAGATTTAGTTGGAGATAAAAAAGTTCTGTTAATTCCACATGCAAGGGAAAAAAATGAATTTCAAAGTTCCTTAGACTGGGTTAAGGAGAATATCTTTGCAACAAAAAATTATCCCCAAGTCTACCTATTAGAAAATTTAGATAATGTCACTTTAAAGGATTTGAGGGATGTAAGGGGGATTTTTATTGGAGGAGGAAATACCTTTAAGTTACTCAATGAGATTAAGAAATCTAAGTTTGATAAAGTTCTAAAACAATTTGCAGATAATGGAGGAATAATTTATGGAGGGAGTGCAGGAGCGATTATTTTAACAAAAAACATACTTACTGCAAGCCCATTAGATAAAAATGAGCTTGGGCTGAAAGATTTAGAAGGATTAAATTTCTTTAGAAATAAAGGAGTTTTTTGTCATTATACAAATAAGTTTGATAAATCAATAAAAGAAATTAGTAAAGATTTAAACATAGATATTTTCTGTTTACCCGAGGGCTCAGGTCTTTACATAGAAGATGATAAGATAAAAGTAATTGGAAGTAAAGAAGCTTTTTTATTAAATGAAAAATCAAAGAATATTTTAAGTATTAATCAATTTCTGCAAAAAGTTTAGAATTTATTTTAATATAACAATAGTTAAAAAAGAACTTACGGAAGTCCTCGCATATTTCACTAAATTCCGTGAATTTTGCCTTCAATATCACTCTAAAATCACAAAAACTTGTATGCGCGGACCGGGAATCGAACCCGGCTCACCTCGTTGGCAACGAGATATTCTACCAATAAACTATCCGCGCATAAATTTATTTAATTTAATTGATATTTAAGTTTTCTTATTCTTCAAAAAGATTAAATACTTCTTTTCTTTTAATTTTCTATGAAAATAAATTGGGGTGTTTTACTAACAAGTTTCTTAATTGTCTTTTCAGTTGCATTCATAGGAAATCTTGGAAACTCTGGAGTAACAGACGGCACATATTATCAAGAAATAAAACCAAGCATAACTCCTCCAAACTATGTTTTCCCAATTGCTTGGACAATTCTTTATATCTTAATTGCTCTATCAATTTACTTTACATTCAAGAATAAAAAACTAAAACAAAAAAACAAATTAGTTCTTTTATTAGGAATAAATCTGCTTTTGAATATGATTTGGACTCACTTTTATTTTGCAATGAAAAATCCTGCCTTAGCTTTTGTCGATATAATCTTATTGGATATTTCTTTAATCTATCTAATTTTAACACTAAGAAAAACAAACAAAACCTCGTCGTATTTACTTTATCCATATCTAATCTGGATTTTATTTGCAACAATTCTTAATTTCTTATCTATATGACAAGCTTATTGCAAATTCTCTTCTTAATCTCTGAAAGCAAATTATTTTCTTTGATTTCCAAGGAAACTTTCTTTTAAAAAAGAAAGTAAGCTTTTTTAAACTGAATCTTCCATAAATTATCAAGATGGTGGCATTACCTATTTTTGGAGCACTCGCGTCAGCAGGTGGAACTATACTTGAGAGAAGTGTATTGAAAATAAAAAAAATTGACACAAAACTTTATCAGACAGCATCGTTTTTAGCAATTGTTATTGTTATGATTCCTTTTCTCTATTTTATCTGGAATATTAAACCAGAAGCAGCTTCTCTAAAAAATTTAATTATCTTCGGACTTGTGATAATCTTTTCAGTTGTAGCAAACCTTTTCACATATTATTCAATGAAATGGGAAAAAGTAAGCAACCTTGAACCCGCAAAACTTCTTCAACCTTTATTTGTAATCCTTCTTGCAATTATTTTCAGTTTTTTTGTTGACCACGGACTTTACGAACGAAATTTGAAAGTAATAATTCCTGCAATAATAGCAGGTTTAGCAATAATTTTTTCCCACCTAAAAAAATATCATTTTGACTTTAACAAATATTTTGTTGCAGCAATCTTTGGAAGTTTCTTTTTCGCACTCGAATTAGTAATATCAAGATTAATCCTCGACTATTATTCTGCAATAACTTTTTACTTCCTGAGGTCATTATCTATTTTCTTAGTTTCATTAATCTTATTCAGACCAGACTTCTCAAAACTAGATAAAAAATCCTCGAAGGTAATTGCATTAACTAGCATAGTTTGGGTGGTTTACAGAGTAACAATTTATTACGGATACACTCACCTAGGAATTATCTCAACAACACTAATGATTATGCTTGAACCAATATTCTTATACTTCCTTGCTTGGAAATTCTTAAAAGAAAAACCAACTAAAAGAAATATCGTAGCTGCAGGAATAATTCTTGCCTGCGTATTATACGGAACTCTTGCATAAAATGAAAATGTTAAAACTTCCAGAAACACAGCAAACATATAATTATGATTGTGGAGCAAAATCTCTTCAAGCAGTTTTAGCTTATTACGGGATTTATCTTCGTGAAGAAATCTTAATGAAAGACGCCGGAACAACAAAAACAGGAACTCCTATTTTAGGAATTGTGAAAGCAGCAAAAAAATACAAATTAAAAGTTAAATCAAAAAGAATGACTATTGACGAAATAAAAAAATTCTTAGACAAAAATATTCCAGTAATTTTAGATTTGCAAGCTTGGTCAGGAAAACAAAAAATAAATTGGAAAGACGACTGGAAAGACGGACACTATGTTATTGCTATTGGTTACGACAGAAAAAAAATATATTTTGACGACCCTTTTTGTTTTCAAACAACTTTTTTAACATTCAAAGAAATTGAAGCAAGGTGGCACGATATTGACTCAAAGAAAGTTAAACATTTTAGCCACGGAATTGCAATTTACGGAAAAAAACCAGAATTTAATCCAAGAAAAATAGAACACATGGAATAAGAACCTGTTCTCTACTAATTTTATAAAATAATTATTCTTATATTATTTAGCTGATGAAAATCGGTTGCTCTGAAAAGAGTGTGATATAACAGCCAAGGGCAAACATTCAGTCATTAATTTGAAGACTGGGCTAAAACTCTTCAAAGGAAATCTATGTTTGTTAAGCTTCCTTATACGCGAAAAAATCACTTAAAGTTACGTTGAAAGATTAAACAGGATTCAACACGCTTAAGCTTTTTTCACCGTGCCCAGTTCATCAGCTGCTTTAAAATCAAACAAAATGAAAATAATTCCTCCCTCAATAAGTGTCTGCGGAAGATGTAAATGTACTAAAGATAAATCTTCTAAAGTTAAAAAATTAATAAAACTCGCTAAATCTAAAGTTAAATCTACAAAAAAAGTTTCTAAAAAGAAAAATAAGATTAATTAATCTTCTTCAGAATCTTTACAACAAGAACATTCTTCATCTCCACAATCACATTCCCCTTCACATTCGCAATTTTCATCTTCGCAGTCGCATTCTCCTTCACATTCATCTTCATTACATTCGCCACAGCTACATTCATGTTCGTGCACTGGAAGTTCAAAAGGACCTTTTTCAACACCAACAACTTTTATTTTGAAAGTTAATTTCTTTCCAGCTAAAGGATGATTTAGATCAATATCAACAAATTCTTCTGTAATTGTCTTAATTGTTGCAGGAATCTGTCCCATAGGAGTTGGAATCCCAATTTGCATTCCTTCTTCAATATCCATAGGAAAATTTGCTTTGGGTATTTTCTGAACATAAGCAGGATTAGGTTCTCCATAAGCATCTTTTGATTCAATAACAACAATTTTCTCTTCGCCTTCATTCATATCAATAACAGCAGAATCAAAACCAGGAATCATCATTCCAACACCAACAATAAATTCTAAAGGTTCTCCTTGGTGTCTTTCTGTAGAATCAAAAACCTCTCCGCTCTCAAGTTTTCCCTCATATTCAACCTTAATCTTATCTTGTTTTTCAACTTTCATAAAACAAAAAAATAAATATCCTTTTTAATTGTTTTGGTAGAAGAAAACCTTAAATGCTTCGCATTTCTAAGTTTATCATGATTTATGATACACACGCACACTTAGACATTGTAAAAGATTTAGACAAAGTAATTCTCAATGCAAAATCCGCAAATGTAAAATTAATTATCTCAAACTCTGTGAATATAAAAACGCTAAAGCAATCTTTTGAATTTCAAAAAAAATATCCCGAGATTGTAAAAGTTGCAGCAGGACTTTATCCGCAAGATGCACTAACTCGAGAAGAAGGAATTCTGCAGAATGATTCCTTTGAAGATTTCAAAAAAATTGTAAAAGAAAATAAAAATTTAATTGTTGCAATTGGAGAAATTGGGCTTGATTTGAAAAACGGAGAAAACCTCGAGGAGCAAACTAAACTTTTCAAAGAACAATTAAATTTAGCAAAAGAACTAAATCTTCCAGTAATTATTCATTCAAGAAAAGCTGAAAAAGAAGCATTAGAAATTTTACAAGAGTACAATGATTTGACAATTATTATGCACTGCTTTTCAGGAAAAAAACCATTAGTAAAACAAGCAATTGAATTAGGTTGCTATTTTTCTATTCCAACAAATGTAGTAAAAAGCGAGCAATTCCAAGGAATGTTACAAATTATTCCAAAAGAAAAAATCCTAACAGAAACAGACGCACCATTTCTCTCACCATTCAAAGACAAACAAAACGAACCAGCATTTATCGAAGAATCAATAAAAGCAATTTCTAAAATTTGGAATCTTTCAATAAAAGAAACAGAAAAAATAATTGAAGAGAATTTTGAAAGAGTTTTTTAAGGAATAATCTCCGGACCAAAATAATCTTCGTAATCAAAATACTCTTTCTTAATTATTTTCTTTTCAATTAATTCTTTTATCTCAGGAATTTTTTCTTTTATTAAATTAATATAATTTTTAATTGAATTACAAATCATTTCATCTCCAACTTTTGGCCAGAGTTTTGCACATCTCCAGTACATACATCGCCCACCACATAAACCATAAAATTCACAATCTTTACATTCAGTTTTACAATCAAACTTTTTTAATTCACAAGGTTTTGTTTTTAAATTTCCTGCCTTAAAATTCTCAATACTATTCATAATTGGACAATGAACTAATTTTCCCGACGTGGTAATTGCATAACCAGAATGTCCAGCTCCGCACCTAAGTCCACAATTTGTTTTTCCTTCTAAAATTGGTTTTACAATTCCAACAAAAGGATACAATCGATAAACTTTTCCTTTTCTAATATTTTCCCCCCACCAATTAATTAATTTTTCAACTGATTTATTATACTCTTCAAAAAATTTCTTAATTTTATCTTCTTCAAAATCAAACTTGTAAAATCCGCAATCAATCTGCCAGTGAACTGAATCAATCAATTTCTCGTCGATTAAACTAACCAAATGCATAACCTGAGGAAATAAATCAGAACAATCCTGAGCAATCGTCATCCTAGCAACAATCTCCCCTTTGTATCCATTTTTTCTAATCAACTTAATATTTTCCAAAATCTTTTCATATTTCCCGCTTCCCCTATTTTTATTTGTTCGAGTAGAATCTCCATCAAGAGAAACCAAAATCTTCCCAATTTTATTCAGATATTTTGATTCTAACTTATCTAAAAGAATTCCATTTGTCTGCATTCTAAAAGGAACAGAAATCTCGTCGATGATTTTTTTTATTTTTGAAATCTGTAAAAGTGGCTCGCCACCATAAAAAACTAAAACAGCATCATTATCTTTTTCTAAAAACTTTTTTAACTCAGAAATTTTAACCTCTGAATCCATTGGGTCAGAAAAATCAAACTTAAATTTTTTGTCAAGCCCGTTGTCAAACTCTTCCAAAGATTTCTTATAGCAATATCTACATTCAAGATTGCACTTCTCGCTTAATATCAAATGATAATACATATTTCTAATTAAAATCAGCAATATAAAAGCCTTTATAATATCTAAAACTTTTACGCTAAAATGAAAAAACACATAATTAGAATAGTAAAAAGCAAGTTTACAAAGTTTGCACTCGGAGGAGCAATTACTTTTTTACTAGAATGGTTGCTAACAATTTTTCTTACAGAGATTTTCTTTATTCCTTCAAATATTTCTTATTTTATCTCATTAATGTTAGGATTTATTTTCTTATATACTTTCCACAAACATTTCACATTCAAAGTTAAATCAAGAGACATAAGAATTTTTCATAAATTTTTAATCTTAATTTTACTTTCAAGCACACTAAATTGGATAGGAGTTTTTGTTTTCTCGTATATGATAAATTATATAATTGTAATTCCTTTAGTAAATATAATTGTTGCAGTAGTAACTTATCCATTAAACAGAGATTGGGTTTTTGTCGAAGAATACAAAGAAAATAAAAATAAAATTTATTCCGTAATTACACATTAATCTTTTTTGTATCTCTCAATCATTTCTTTTCCAAAAGAATAATTTTCAGGTAAATCTAAGATAATTCTTCCTTCTTTTTTGTGTCCTCTTCCTAAGAAAATATTTGTTTTATTTGTTCTTAATTCATAATTTGTAAAAAATCTTCCTTTTTCTCTTATTTCATAAACATTTCCAACTTCAACAAATCCATTTTCATCTCGAACTAGAATTCTTGGTCTTATTCTTGAAACCTCACTAAAATCAAAAGCTCCTCCTGCTTCAAGTTCAGGGCAAATTCCACAAAGGATAACCTTTCCTTTAAGTTCTTGTTTTCTACAATATTCTCCAAGTAAGTGGCTACTCCATACTTTCATTTCTGGCAATTGAGGCCTTTCCCAATAACTTTTTGTATTTTCCATAAGAATTCTTTAGTTATTTGGTTTAAAAATTTTTACATCAAACCATTTGGCATCATTGAACCTGCACCATCAAAATTCATATTTCCTTTTTTGTTTGATTTTGAAGCAATCACGTCGTCAATTCGTAAAATCATTGTCGCAACTTCTGTTGCAGAACTAATTGCCTGACTCTTAATTTTATACGGCTCAATAATTCTTGCATCAAAAACATTCTCAATCTTATTTGTAAATAAATTAAGACCAAAATTCTTTTCTCCAGCGTCGTGTAAAGATTTCAACTCAGTTAAAACATCAATTGGGTCAAGACCAGCATTTTCAGCTAAAGTTATTGGAATAAACTCTAAAGCACCAGCAAATTCCTCAACAGCAAGCTGTTCTCTACCACTTAAACTCTGACCAAAAATTCTAAGTCGTCTAGCAAGTTCAATCTCAATTGCACCGCCACCGCAAACAACCATTCCAGTCTTAAGCGAAGAAATAATATCTCCAAGTCCATCCATCAAAGCTCTCTCAATCTCATCAATTACATGCTCAGTTCCACCCTTAATTAAAATTGTAATTGCCTTGGGGTTTGAACATCCTCGAATATAAGTCATAGCTTCATCATTGGTTCTTACCTCTTCAACTTTTTGTGCATAACCCAGTTCACTTGAACCTAACTCATTCAAATTAGAAACAATCCTGGCTCCAGTTGCTTTAGAAATTTTTTCCATATCAGACTTTGCAACACGTCGACAAGCATAAATTCCTGCTCTTGCAAGTAAATACTGAGCAAATTCATCAATTCCCTTTTGACAAAAAACAACATTTGTACCAGAATCACGAACACTTTCAATCATTCGTTTAATTGTCTCTTCCTCAGCCAGCAAAAAACTTTGCAATTGGTCAGGACTTGAAATAGAAATCTTTGTATCAATTTCAGGATTTTTTAATTCAAGAGGAAAATCAATCAGTGCAACTTTCGCATCAAGAACAACTTTTGGCATATCTTTTGAAACACGTTCTTTATCCAAAACAATTCCCGGAATAAGTTCAGTTTCTTCAATACTATCTCCGTGAATTTTTTCAATTTTAATATCACGAATATTATAATCCTCGTCAATTTGTTTTACCGCAGCAACTAAAATATCTGCTAACTTTTCTTTTGACCCTTCCGCACCTTTTCCAGTCATAGCAGTCATTGCAATTTGTTTTAAAACATCGTCGTCACCAGGAGTAATTCGTAAAGCAATTTCTCTTAAAATTTCCTGCGCTTTTGCCGCAGCCATTCTATAACCTTTAGTAATTACAGTTGGATGAATTTTTTGGTCAAGAAGTTTTTCAGCATTTTCCAAAAGTTTTCCAGCAATCATAACCGCAGTAGTTGTTCCGTCCCCAACTTCATCTTCTTGAGTTCGTGCAATTTCAACCATCATTTTTGCAGCAGGGTGAGCAATATCCATCTCTTCTAAAATTGTAACCCCATCATTTGTAATAATAATATCATTAGTTGGACTTACAAGCATTTTATCCATTCCTTTAGGCCCAAGAGTAGTTTTAACAATCTCTGCAACCATCTTTGCAGCCATAATATTATTTCGTTGTGCATCTTTTCCTATCATTCTCTGAATATCTTCAGGCATAAGTTGTGGTGTTTTATCTTTCATATTAATAATCTACCTCTTCTACGCTTTTAATAATTGTTGTTCTAGATAAAGCACTTTTCAATACGTTCTCGTCTATCCTTTTCATCCCTTCACGAATTTCTCTTCCAGGAGTATAAATCTTTAACTTACCTAAATGTTCTTGCAACTCTCGAATATTTGGAGAATTATTACATCCTCGATAGTCTACAATGGGTGTTTGATAGACTCTAAGAACTCCCCCATAACAAATATCGTAAAACCCCATTTGGACAATCTTGCAATCTTCTGCTTGAGGTACAGGAACTTCCTTTGTATGCAAAAATGCAAATTCACAAGGAATCTTTAGAGAGTTTAAAATAAATTCCATAAGATAAGAATGTCTGCTGTTGCTTTCACCAATTATATAATCCGCTTCTCTTAATTTTAGATGTATAAAACTTCCTAGAGGAAGAGGAATTTCTTTAGGAATTTTTTTCTTGTTATCCAGTGCTTGAAATAGTAAAGAACTATCAAAAACAGGTTCTTCAAATAAAAAATTTGTTAGTCTTTTTTTACCTTTCTTTTTTCCCATTCTTTACTCACAAATTTTCATTTTCTTTTAAATATTATTGTGCTAAAACATCACAACAAATCTTATAAGTAGGCAAGTACCTTATAATTAATGGAAGATATCCTTGTAGCAGATATAATGACTCAAGACCCTGTAACTGTTTCTCCAAACACAAATCTTCTAGAGTGTGCAAAAATTATGGTCAAAAAACGAGTTGGAAGCCTGATTATAATCAATCAAAAAAAACTCGTGGGATTTTTAGCTCAATCAGATATTCTTTGGGCACTAATTAAACGACCACAATCAGCTCTCTCAAAAATAAAATCAATTGATATCTCTCCAAGAAAACTTGCAACAATAAAACCCACAACAACAGTAAAAGAAGCTTTCCAAAAAATGAAAAAACTCAAATTCGAGAGACTTCCAGTAATTCAAAAAGGAGAACTCGTTGGAGTAATAACAATTCGAGACATTTTAAATTTCCATCCAGAACTTTACCCCGAAATAGACGAATTCACTAAAATTAGAGAAGAAACAGAAAAATTAAAGAGAATAAAAAAAGCAAGAGAATTCTCAGGCAAAGAAGGAATTTGTGAAGAATGTGGGGCAAAAGAACTTTTGTATAGATTTAACGGGCGACTAATCTGTGCAAATTGCAAAGATTTCTTATAAAACAAATATTTAAATAATAAAAACTCTCATTATTGTTATGACAGAAAAAGAGGATGTATATTCAACCAAAATCAAATACAACGGAATTTTCAATTTTAGAGCATTCTACAAATTTTGCTATGACTGGCTTGTTGACGAAACAGGAATTAGCAATTTAGGGGAAATAAAATATGCAGAAAAATTAACTGGAACTCAAAAAGATGTAGACTTTGAATGGAAAGGTTCAGTAAAGTTCGACGATTATTTTAAAAAAGAATATGTAATAACATTCAAAATAATTGCTATTGCTCCAGTAGAGATAACTCAAGGCGGAGCAAAAATACAAACAAACAAAGGTGCACTTGAAATGAAAGTAAAAGGCACAATTGTAACAGATTACGACGGAAGATATGATTCCTCAAGTTTCAGAAAATTCTTAAGAGACATTTATGATAAATGGATTGTAGGAAAAACAAAGGACAGAGTTGAAGATAAAATCGTCGAGGATTGTAACGAGTTCGTCGAGCAAGCAAAAGCTTACTTAGATTTAGAAGGCAAAAAGTAAATTTTATATTGTTTTCTAAGAGAGAAATGTTTATATATAAAAAAAGGGACATTTCTTTATGAAAAAGTTGACATTATTTATTTTAGCATTATTTTTACTACCTAGTATCCTTGCGATAGATATTTCTGTAAACAAAACAAGTTCAAACGAAGTAATAATTTTAGGATTAAACAATCCAGCAACATTCAATTTACAAATCAAAAACCTTGGCTCAGCAGACTCATTTATGTTTTACACTTTCTTTGGAATTGATTCTGCTCCTAGAGGAACAGTTGATTTTAGTTCAGGTGAAACAAAAAGCATAGATTTTGTAATCACACCAAGAGATGACCTAAAACAAACAGGTTACCAAACATTTGATTATTTTATTCGAGGATTAGACAAAACAGAAGTAAAAAAACAATTAACAGTAGAAATAATTAATTTAGAAGACGCATTTGAAATTGGTTCAGAAGAAGTAACGACAAATTCAGATAGATTAAAGATTTATATTCACAACAAAGAAAAATTCAAGTTTGAAAACATAAATGCAAGATTCAGTTCAGAATTTTTTGATTTTGAAAAACAATTTACTCTTGAGCCAAATCAAAGAAAAGATTTTGAAGTAGCAATTGATAAAGAATCTTACAAAAAACTTCTTGCAGGTTACTACACATTAAATGCAGAAATAACCGTTGAGAATTTAGATGCACAAGTTGAAGGAAAAATAAAATTCGACGAGAAAGACGAATTAAACTCAAACTTTGTTGAATCAGGAATTTTAATTTCTTCTCAAATACTTGAAAATTCAAATAACGGAAATGTAATCAAAGATTCAGTTTTAATTGCAAACAAAAGTTTATTTTTAACCCCATTTACTTCATTTAATATTGACCCAGATTATTCTCAAAGAAATGGACTTACAAAAACATATACTTGGACAACAAAACTTAGTCCAGGAGAAACACAAAAAGTAATCATGACTACAAACTGGTTTTTCCCAATAATATTTATTGGTTTAATCTTGGCAATTGTTTTCTTAATTAGAAAATATAACAGAACTTATTTAGATGTAAGAAAAGAAACAAGTCTTGTTAGAACAAAAGGCGGAGAATTTGCAATAAAAGTTTCAATTTATTTGCATGCAAAAGAATATTTAGAAAGAGTAAATGTTATAGACAGACTTCCTGTTTTTGCAAAAATCTATGACAAATTCAGTTCAGAAGTTCCAGCAATAGTAGACGAGAAAAGAAGAAAAATAGAATGGACTTTCCAGAAATTAGAAGAAGGAGAAGTAAGAGTTTTCTCTTATATTATCTATTCAAAAATGGGAGTTCTTGGAAAATTTGCACTCCCAAGAACAAGAGTTTTATTTGAGCGAGCAGGAGAACTTAAAGAGACAAACTCCAACCTAGCTTTTTTTGCAAGAGAACAACACAAATAAAATTAATCCAAAATACTTAAAAACGTCTTTATTTTATCATAATTATCAATTCAATTGATACTGTAAATAACTTAGTGGCTAAAACCTAACGGTAAGCCACAGAGATATTAAGGAAGGCAGAACAAAGAACCGCCCATAGCTCAGTGGCTAAAACCTAACGGTAAGCCACAGAGATATTAAGGAAGGCAGAACAAAGAACCGCCCATAGCTCAGTGGCTAGAGCGCTTGGCTGTAGATAACTAAGGTGGAGATTCGACATTGTCGATTACTATGAATCCCTAAAAGTCAAGAGATTAAATTGGTGTTAACAGCACCCGAGAGATCCCCAGTTCGAGTCTGGGTGGGCGGATATAAAGAAGGTATCGCCTTTTTGGCGATACCTTTTATTTTTTACCAAACTCGAACAGTAATAAACTCTATAAAATTTTATTTTCTTTAGAAAATCCCCAGACTTCGAGTCCGAAAGTTTACACTTGTTCTCGCCTCACAACAGAAAAACAAGTGTGGGCTTGAGTTGCGGTGGAGACAAATATAAATCTTATTTTCTTGAAAGGTAAATTTTTATAAGGTTATATCTATTCGAATAAAGATGGAAAAGACAAAAAATATTAATAAAATAAAATTTCTTCATTTAGTAGATCATGACGGGACAATTTTTAAATTAGTTTCTCCTCTGTCCTCATTTCATAATCATTATGTTCTGGATAGTTTCTCGTCTTCTCTTCAATCTAAAATGGAGATTATTAATAAATTAGCTCAAGACAAAAATATTCATTGTATTTTGCATGCTACAGGGAATAAGAGATATTTTTATAGCATTAAAGAGAATCTTGCTAAAAAGTTTAAGAAATTTTATATCTTTTTACACGTCTCTCCTAGTCATTTCTTAATTAAAGATAGAATAAATGAACTAAAGGCAATTAAAGAGCTAACAAAGAAGTTTAATTCAAAGATTTTAATCCCTTCTAAAGAATTAAAAAAAGAATATTTATATTATGGTCTGAAAACCATTCCAATTCAGTTAGGAATAGATTTTAAGGAAGATAAAAAAAGAGAAGTTAATAGAAAAAAATTCTCGAAGAAAAGGCATATAATCTCTGTTTGTACTGCTGGAGAAGGATTTTATAGTTATATTAAAGGAACGGATAGATTCTATAAACTAATAAAAGATTTAAAGTTAGAAGATAGATCAATTATCTTAGGAAATAATAATCAGCTGTTTAAGGGAATAAAGACAATGAAGGTTTCTCAAAGGGATTTTTTTAATATTTTAAATAAAAGTGAGGCCTATATACAGCTTTCCAGAACAGAAGCATATAATCTTTCAGCAGTTTATGCTAAACGTCTAAAGATTCCTATAATTGTAAGTAATATTGAAGGTCATAAGGATAATGTAAGATATGGATTTAGAGTGAATAATTTAAGTGAAGCAAAAAAGATCTTAAGAGAGATACTTTCTAATTCCTCCTCCAAAAAAATAAAGAGGATTATAGAAAAAAACTATGAAGATAGTTTAAAAAGAGAAACTTTAAATAACTTTAAGCTTTCTTTAGAGAAGTTAGAGTTAGATAAAATCCTTTAAAATGAATGTAATAGAATTAATTAAGCTAATTAAAAAGAGACTTGGAAAATTTGAAGAATTTGATAAAGAGAATAATGGATTAATCTTTGGAAACGAAGAGAATAAGATAAATAGAATCTTTTTTTGTTGGAGATTAACCTTAGATATATTAAATAGATTAAATCCCAATTTAAACACTCTTATTATATGTCACGAACCGATATTATTTAATGTCAAGTATTCTTTAACTCCAGAGAGTAATAATTCTATTAATTCCAATAAAAAAAAGATAAAGATTATCAAATCTTCTAGAGTAAACATAGCAAGGTTTCATCTTTCTTTAGATAGTAGTTTATACGGGATAAATAAGACTTTAATAAAAAATTTAGATTTGATAGAAAAGAAAAATTTTAACTATTTTTCTATTTGCGAACTAAAAAAGAAAGAAAGGGGAGTAGACTTTTTAATTAAGATTAAAAAATCTATTCAATCGCCATTTGTTGGTTTTGTTGGAGATGGAGATAAAATGTTAAAAAGAGTTTTAGTTGTTGCAGGAGGAGGGGCAAATAAAGAATTTGTCTCTTTTGCTTTAAATAACTCTTGTGACGCATTAATTTCAGGAGATTCTCATATGGAAAGTAAATATCTTGCATATGAAAACGATTTATTTTTGATAGATCCGGGACATCAAAACTTAGAAATTTTAGGAGTTAAAAACTTCGCAGAGATGATTAAAAAAGATTTATCTAGCAGTAGTGTTGAGGTTAAATTTATCTTTAATGAAGATATAGAGAAAATCTATTAATTTTATTTAGTTGTAATTATACAATAGTAACTTTTTTAAACAAAACTCATTTATCTTTTTTGTGGTAGATTTAATAAGTATATTAAATAGTGGAGAATCTCTTGAAAAAGCAGTTATTCTTACAAAATTGGCTTTAGAATACAATCCTAGTTTTTACTCGCAGTATAATAAACTAAGAATCTTTTATTTTGAAAATTTGCCTAGAAGAAAAACCTCTCCTAAAGTTCATGGAACCATTGGAGGTTTGCTAGAGAATATTGATCCAAAAATACATCAAGGATATTGCTCTTATGATGATTTATGGGACGATCGAGGCAAAGTCTTAGAGATATTATTCCGTAGAGAGAGAATTACTGAAAGAACTAAAGAAAAACTTGAAAAAGATAAAGCTCGTTTTGATAAGATGATGCCTCATATTCCTTGGTATTTTCTTTTTAAGAAGTTTAAAGAGGTTTTAATTAGTCAAGTAGCAACAAATACTAAGATAAGCTTAGAATATGTAGATTTTAAAAACACTTCTTTTGAAGTAATTGATAAATCTCCAAATCCTGATTGGTGGAGTAGACCTTACATTCTAAATCCTGATGGGATAGTTAGTTCAAGGTATTTTTGGAAAGGATGGAGTAGAACTGCAAATAAGAATCAATCAGAACCAATTAAGAGGAGTATTGCTTTATCTCCTAATGTTCATCTTTTTTTAAAAGGAATTTATTATTCCTTCTGTGAATCTGATGAAAATATTTCTATTGGCTTTAGAGGATTTAGACGAGATAAAAGACCTTCTTATGATCAGGGGATAAAATTTATTTTTGATAAAATGAATTCTCGGTGTGTAGAAGAACCAAGAAATGTTTTATTTAATCGCCTTTTAGACGAGATAGACAGAAAGTATGGTAAAATACCCTCAGAAACTAAGACGAACTTAGCAATATATCAATATCTTAATAAAATAGCTTAAGATAATTTTGGGTGGAGACAAATTATCTAGAATTAATTCTTATCTTTAATATTCAGCACCAACAACTTGTTCACTAAGAACACTCCAAGCTTGTCCTTGTCTTAAAGCATAATCATCAATTAATGGTCTTTCTGTCTCAGCTTTTCTTCTCACATTTTCAAATAAGTTTGTAGGTTTTGCATCTGCAATCATCAAATCCATTTTTCTAAATGCATTAGTAATATCCATAATCAATCAAAAGAAAACTTGTTTAAATAAATTTCTAATATTCTTGTAACATCCAAGGTTTATCTCTTCTAGATTCCATAAGCATAGGAAGTAATCTTTTGGGTAGGTTTTTTGGGTAATAACCCGGGAATTTTTTTATTCTAAACTCAGGCTTCATAAATATTTTTGAGAATAACTCAGTTAAATCTTCATCCACCAAAACATTTAATCCTCTCTCATATCCTCTTTTTGCAACTCTTTGCACACAATCCCACAAATGAAAACCTGTAACTCTTAATGATTCAGGGTTTTGCAATTGATTTAAAATATAATCCGGATTTGGATAAGGATATTCTCCACTAGATTGTATTGTTCGATGCACCTTAAGATTCATTCCAACATGAATAACTCTATCATCTTTTTGCATTTCAATTAAATCAGAAACAACACAATCATCAAAGATAGCATAATTTATTCCAAATCCATTTCTTCTATACCTTAAATCAATACATTTATTCAATGTTTTCTTATATTTCTCTCTAAAAACTTTTGGACCTTCTTTTTCCTGAGGGCTATTATTCTTAACTTCAAAGTCCATTATATCTCGAAGAGGATACAAAAATAAAAATTGTTTCATAGAAATAATCTTCTTAATTGAATTAAAAATCTTTCTCCCAAAAAGTTTAAATACCCCTAGGTAGTTACAACAATATGGAGACAGATTATCAAAGAGAAATAGAACGAGCAGTAACTTCTAATCGAGGATACAATGGAAGAAAAAATACAGATAGAATACCTCTTGAATTAAAAGATACAGAAATTGGTTTACAAATCGCTTTAGCAAATATGGATATTACTGATGGAAGAGGAGAATATTTCAGTTCAATAGATAATATAGTAGGATTTAGTTCTCAACTTAAAGCTATGCTTAGAAAATTTGATAATGAAAGAAGTTCATATAGTACAATCACAACTGCAGAAGAATTCAGAGACGCATTTAATTCAGCATATACTCTTCCTAATAGAAAAGACAAAGATACAAAATTAGCAGATAGCTTAATAGAAGATAATTTTCAAGCATTAGCGCAATTAAAGAATTATTGCAAACCAAGAGAAACAAAACCTCTTTCTTCTTTATTAGATCCAGAACCAGTTGATAAACATACCTTATTAGACGAGTCTTATAGACAAACACCGAGAGATTTAATCACACCAAACAAATTATCAGATTCAAAAAATGTAGCTACTATGAGAAGATTATTTCCTGGAGAAGAGTTTTCTCCATTAGAAGACTTTTTACATTAAATAAAAATCTTTCTTCTCACCACTTTTCAATTACCAAAACCTTTTAAATTCTGTAACTTCTTTATTCTTCCATGAAATCTATAAAAATTAAAGGTGCGCGTGAACACAACCTGAAAAATATTAGTTTAGAGATACCAAAAGACAAATTTGTAGTGATAACTGGGCTCTCTGGTTCAGGAAAATCAACTTTAGCCTTTGACACGCTTTATGCTGAAGGACACCGTCGATATGTAGAAAGTTTGTCAAGTTACGCGCGACAATTTTTAGGAGTAATGAACAAGCCAGATGTTGACTCAATTGAAGGTTTAAGCCCAGCAATTTCAATAGAACAAAAGACAACCTCAAAAAATCCTCGTTCAACTGTAGGAACAGTAACAGAAATCTACGATTACTTAAGATTACTTTATGCAAGAATCGGAACTCCGTATTGCCCAATTCACAACGAACCAATAATCTCTCAAACACCAAAAGAATTAGCAGAAAAAATAAAAAAAGAATTTTCAGGACAAGTAACAATTCTCTCTCCGGTAATTCGTCAGAAAAAAGGAACTTACGAACAACTTCTAAAAGATTTAAACAGACAAGGATATGTACGAGCAAGACTAAATGGAAAAATAATTAAAACAGACGAAAAAATAGAACTTGATAGATATAAAAAGCACGACATCGACGTTGTAATCGACAGAATAGATACAAGCGACAAACAAAGACTAAGCGAAGCAATTGAATCAGCACTAAAACATTCAGAAGGATTATTAATTGTTGACGACGGAAAACAAGAGAAATTATTCTCAAGTAATCTTTGCTGTCCAAAATGCTCAACAACATTTGAAGAACTTGAGCCAAGAATGTTTTCATTCAACTCTCCATTTGGTGCCTGCGAAGATTGTTTAGGCTTAGGAGTAAAAATAGAATTTGACCCAGATTTAATTATTCCAGACAAATCAAAATCAATTGTAGACCAAGCAATTAAGATTTACGGAAAAATGGACAACACTTGGAGAATAGAACAACTTGGAGCAGTAGCAAAAGCAAATGGATTTGATATTTTCACTCCAATAGAAAAACTAACAAAAAAACAATTTGATGCTTTAATGTATGGTTCAACAAAATCTATTGAGGGAAAATGGAGCAACGGCGCACAAATGCATATGGAAAATGGTTGGGAAGGTTTAATTCCTCAGTCAGAGCGACTTTACAAAGAGACAACTTCAGATTACAGAAAGCACGAACTAGAAAAATTCATGCAAAGTTCAATCTGCCCAACCTGTAAAGGAAAGCGACTCAAAGAAAAAATTCTTGCAGTAAAAATAAATAATAAATCAATTATCGACGTGAGCGAGATGTCAATTAAAGAATGCAAAAAATTCTTTGAAGAAATAAAACTTTCAGAAAAGCAAGAAATAATCGCAAAACAAATTCTAAAAGAAATAAATTCTCGTCTTGAATTTCTAAATAATGTTGGACTAAATTATTTAACTTTGTCAAGAAGTGCAGGAACTTTATCTGGTGGAGAAGCACAAAGAATTCGACTTGCAACACAAATCGGTTCAAACCTTACAGGAGTTTTATATGTTTTAGATGAACCTTCAATTGGATTGCATCAAAGAGATAATCATAGATTAATTGAAACACTGCATAAACTACGAGACTTAGGAAACACCTTAGTTGTTGTAGAGCACGACGAGGATACAATAAAATCTTCTGATTATGTAATTGATATTGGTCCAGGCGCAGGAATTCATGGAGGAAAAATAATCGGGCAAGGAACTCCAAAAGAATTAGAGAAGATAAAAGAATCTCTTACAGGTAGATATTTAGCAGGAGAAGAATACTTAGAAGTTCCAAAAACTCGTAGGCAAAAAGGTCCAAGCATAAAAATATTTGGAGCAAAAGAAAATAATTTGAAAAATATAAATGTTGAAATTCCCTCGCAATGTTTAACTTTAGTTACAGGAGTTTCAGGTTCAGGAAAATCAACTTTAGTAAATGAAATTTTATACAAAGCTCTTGCACAAAAATTAAATCATTCAAAAGAAAAACCAGGAGAGCATAGTTCAATAAAATTAGATGCCTACATTGATAAAGTAATTGTAATTGACCAGTCGCCAATAGGAAAAACCCCAAGAAGTAATCCCGCAACCTATATCAAAGTCTTCGACGAGATAAGAGATTTATTCTCCCAGCTTCCAGAGTCAAAACTTCGAGGATACAAAATAGGAAGATTTTCTTTTAATGTAAAAGGTGGACGATGCGAAAAATGTTCTGGTGATGGAACAATAAAAATTGAAATGAACTTCTTGCCTGATGTTTATGTTGAATGTGAAGAGTGCAAAGGAAAAAGATACAATGAAGAGACACTTGAAATAAAATACAAAGACAAATCTATTGCAGATATTTTAGATATGTCTGTTGACGAAGCACTTGAACTTTTCCAGTATGTTCCTTCAATTAGAAATAAAATTCAAACCTTAGTTGAAGTTGGTTTAGGTTATATTAAATTAGGGCAAAGTTCAACTACTCTTTCGGGAGGAGAAAGCCAAAGAATAAAACTAACAAAAGAACTTTCAAAGCGTGCAACAGGCAGAACTCTCTATATTTTAGACGAACCAACAACAGGTTTGCATTTCCACGACGTAAAAAAGCTAATGTCTGTAATAAACTCTTTAGTTGACAAAGGAAACTCTGTTGTAATAATAGAGCATAACTTAGATGTAATAAAATGTGCAGACCACATAATTGATTTAGGACCAGAAGGTGGAAACGAAGGCGGACAAATTATAGCAACAGGAACACCCGAAGAAATTGCTAAAACTAAAGAATCTTGGACAGGAAAATATTTGAAAAAAGAATTAGAAAAAAGAAAATTAGAGAGGAGGTGAATCAAACATCATACTTTGTTTATTCTCTCCCGCAGATTTGATTCCAAATTCAATCATTCCTAAAAAGGCTAGTCCTCCTGCATAAACTAAATTTAATGACTCAGAATCGATTTTTTCTTTTACTTTTCTATATTCTGCAATCTCGTTACTATTCTCTATTTCTTGTATTTTAGTATTTCTCTTATCTATCTCTTCTTGAAGTAAATTCGTTAAACTTTTTTTTCTAGTATCTTCCTCTGAATCCGAAGAAGTTCTTTCTAAAAATTTCTGAAAATCTTGAACCATTCTTACTTCATATTGAGTTTTAACTTTTTCATATGCTAAAGTAGGAGGATTATGCCTAAAATTCGAGTTTGTCAGGCATCCAGCAATACAAAAAATAGCAACAATCCCTGAAGCAAATGCACACTTTCTAAATCTCCTTGCTCTGTTATGATGATAATCTAACTTCTCATTTCTAGTCATTGAATCATAATTTCTCTCCGAAGAAATTCCATCGCCCATTCCCATAGCTAAATTCCTTTTCCTCCGCTATATTTGGATTTCTTTTCTTCTTTTTCCTTTGCGGAAGATATTTTACTTAAACTATACCCTCCAAAAATAAACGTAGCAATTCCAGAAATAATAGAACCGAATGCAGCTAACTTTCGATTAAGTTGCTTTAATCTAATCTTGTTATCAAGAAGTTCTGCGTTTTCCATATTTTGTCTTTCATCCCCTATTTCTTTTTCCAAAATATTACGGATTTCAATATAAGGTTCTTTTTTTAATTCATCATTTCGATAAGTAGATTTAGTCAATTCAGCAAGTTCGTTTAATTTAATAAAGTGATCTCTAGCAGAAGTATATTGTTGAACAAGAGGTTCAGAGTCAACATTATTTATATAATTTATTCCACAGATACTTGCATATGCCGATCCCAATGTAAATGCCACGGGTAATGCAATTCTTTTAGCAAGACCTTTCGCCCTTGAACCAATAGTTTCTCTTTCACTCATAAAACTCTTCATTTTTCTGAGTTTAAAAGAATTTATATCTAGAAAAAGAACTATTTTTTCTTAGAATTTCTATACAATCCAATTCCGACTCCAAGTGCAAGAACCCCTAAACTATAAATCTCTATTCTAGTCTGTGCATTCTCTTCGTAAACTCCAAAAACATTTGCCAAAGGATTATACAAAAAACCAGCTAATCCAAGAGTCAAAATCCCACAAGAAACTATTTTTCTAAGATTCATAATCTATCTTTCTCTCTAATATTTAAAAGAATTTATATTCTCTAAAAGAACTTTAATCATAATCTTCTGGATTCGGCTTTGGAATTCCTGCAAACAAATGTGCAAAAAGAATCGGTAAAGCAATTCCAGCAAAAGGAATTCTATAATTATCTATTTGTCTAAGTTCCTCTTTCTTTTTTATATCAACCTCTGGAGTTCTATTATATTCTTGATGTGCCCAACCAAAATACAAGGTTCCTGCTGCAATAAAAGGCAAACTAAAACCCAAAACTTTTTTTACAATGTCTGTCATAAAGCCGATAATTTTATTTAATTTAAAAATATTTAGGTAGTTAATCAAACAATAAACATATAAATTCTAAACTTCTTTCTTTAATATGAACAAGAAAAACGCAGTCTTTTACGGAATTGTTTTATTGGCTTTAATTATCATTCTAACAACCTCAATAATTCATATACATGACCAAAAAAAACACCTTCAAGAATACAAAACTTGGAAAGCTCAAGATATTAAATTTATTGAAGGGTGGATGCCTCTTGGTTTTGTTCTAAAAGAGTTTGAATTAGATAAAACCCAAGTTTTAGATATTCTAGAAGTAAAAAATTCGTTTGGGATAGAGAGATATTCAATTAACGAACTTTGCGACAAATCAAATGTAGATTGTACAGAAAAAATTAGCGAATTAAACAATCTACTCAGATGATATTTTCAATAACAATACTTGACCTTTTCTTCTTATTTGGTGTTGTGTTCTTGGCTTCATTCGCGATTCCAACTTTTGCATTACTTTTCATTGTATCTTTTGTTGCAGGAGCAGTTTCCGTCGAAGAAATACTAATAATTTGCTTTTTTGCTTTAGTTGCTTGTATCTTGGGAGACCTCTTAACTTACGCACTTGCAAGAACCTTCTCAAGAAAATTTGAAACAAATTTAAGACATCACCCTTTTGTAAAAAATAAAGAAGCACAAATAGAAAAACTCTTCGAGAAAAACGGCTCTCTTTTAATTTTCTTCTCAAGATTTTTCATGAGCGGAGTAGGACCATACATAAACTATTACGCAGGATTCAAAAAATTAGATTTCAAAAGATTTTTTTGGCTTGTAATCTCGGGAGAAATAATTTACATAGCACTATATTCTTCCCTCGGATATTTTTTCAAGGACACTTGGAATATCATAATAGATTTAATTGAACAATATTCAGTAATTGTTGTCGTATCTATTTTAATTATCTATTTCTTAAGAAGATTCATTAAATCAATAATTATCAAAAGACGAAATCAAAACCCTTAAATTCTCCTCGAGATTAATTAATTTATGAAACCAAATCTTTCAACAATCCCAACTAACCCTGGATGTTATCTTTATCTAGATGAAACTAAGAAAGTAATATATGTAGGAAAAGCAAAGAACCTAAAAAAACGAGTCTCAAGTTATTTTACAAAAAAAGACTTAGACCCAAAAACAAAAGCACTGGTTGAAAATATCTTTGACGTAAAATTCTTTATAACAAACACTGAAACAGAAGCATTTCTTCTAGAAAATACTTTAATAAAAAAATACAATCCAAAATATAATATTGATTTGAAGGATTCAAAAAGATACGCATATATTGAGTTAACAAAAGAAGAAATCCCTAAGTTTATTGTTGCACGACAAAAAGAAAAAGATAAAATTCTTTTTGGACCTTTTACAGACGCACAAAAAAGAGATTCAATCTTAAAACTAATTAACAGAATTTTCAAACTTCGAACATGTAAAAAACTCCCAAAAAAAGCCTGCCTTAGATATCACTTAGGTTTTTGTGTTGCACCTTGTATAAACAAAATATCCAAAACAGATTATCTAAAGGACATTGAGTCAGGAAAAATGATTCTTTTAGGAGAAATCTCAAAACTAAAAAAGATTTTAATTGAAAACATGAAAGTTGAATCAAAAAGGCAAAACTTTGAAGAAGCACTCAAAATCAAAAACCAATTAGACTCCTTAGATTATCTAAACGAAAAACAAAATGTTGAAAGAAACAAGAAATACGACGAGGATATAATTAATTATTTGGTTTTAGAAAATAAAGTTTACTTAATGTTATTTAATATTCATAATGGATGCTTAGAAAACAAACAAGAATTTGAATTTGATTACAAAGTTGATTTCCTTGAAGAGTTCTTAACTAGATATTACTCAATGAATCAAATCCCAAAAAAGATAATTGTTCCAGAAAGTTTAGATGAATCTTTGTCAGAGTTTCTCTCAATAAAAAATAAATCAAAAGTTGAAGTAATCTTTCCAAAACAAGGAGAACTAAAACAACTTCTTGAACTTGTAAAAAAGAATTTAGAGATTCAATATTTTGGAGACAAAGAAAAACTAAACGAATTAAAAGAAAAATTAAACCTCGAAGAGATTCCAACAACAATTGAATGTTTTGATATTTCGCATTTATCTGGAACAAACACAGTAGCTTCAATGATTCAATTTGTCAACGGAAAACCAAACAAAAACGAATACAGAAAGTTCAATATAAAATCAGTTGAAGGAATTGATGACTTTGCAAGTATGGGTGAAGTTGTAAAAAGAAGATATTTTAGATTAAAACAAGAAAACAAACCTTTCCCAAATTTGATTTTAATCGACGGAGGAGAAATACAACTCAACTTTGCTTTAGCAAGTCTAAACGAACTAAATATTAAAATTCCAATAATTGCTTTAGCAAAAAGAGAAGAAGAAATTTATTTGCCAAGCGAGAATACTCCAATAAAACTAGACAAAAAAAATAAAGGACTTCTTTTACTAATGCAAATTCGAGACGAAGCACATAGATTTGCAATTAGTTTTCAAAGACAGAAAAGAGGAAAGAAGATTAGAGAATAATTTTCTCGTCGAGAAAATTCCCAAGAAAAGTTTTATAAAACCAAGAGAGTATAGTTCTTTATCTAAAGACAAAAGGAGGTAATAAAATGAATAAAGCTGAACTTATTGAAGCAATAGTTAAAGATACAAAACTTTCAAAAGCAGACATTAACAGAGTTTTGGAATCTTTTATGTCAAACACATCAAAAGCAGTAAAGAAAGCACCAGTTCAACTAGTTGGATTTGGAACTTTCAAACAAGCTAAAAGAAAAGCAAGAATGGGCGTTAATCCCGCAACTGGAGCTAAACTTAAAATTCCTGCAAAAACAGTGTTTGTTTTCAAAGCAAGTAAAAATCCTAAATACTAAATTTAGGTATTGCTAAAATTTATTTTTTATTTTTTTAGAAATTTTTCTTATTAATCAAAAACTATTTAATCTTTAATCCTTTGAGTATTCTATGACAATTAAATTCAAAGAACAACTAAAAGGAAAAAGAATTTTATTAAGACAAACAAAACCCACACTAGACACTGCAAGAAGAATGTTTGAACAAGTTGAGATAAACAGAAAACATCTTGCTCCTTGGCTTCCTTGGGAAAAATTTACAAAAAAAGTTGAAGATTCTATGAAATATTTGTTTGATAAGGAAAAAGAAACAAATGAAGGGAAGAAAATAGAATACGGAATTTATGTCGAGGGAGAATATGTAGGAAATATCTCAATGTTTGATATAAATCAAACTAAAAAATCAGGGGAAATTGGATATTGGATTTCAAAAGAATTTGCAGGAAAAGGATATGTAACTGAAGCAGTTAAAGTTCTAGAAGCTTATTTCTTTAGAACAATAAAATTAAATCGTATTCAAATTAAATGTGATGAGAAAAATACTGCCTCAAAAAGAGTTGCAGAAAAAGCAGGTTATGTTTTTGAAGGAAAAAGAAGACAGGATTCATATTGTGAGTATTATAAAGATTTCAGAAATACTTTAGTATTTTCAAAATTAAAATCTGAATTTAAGAAGCAAAAATAATTTTTCCATAAACCTTAAATTCTCAAAAGTTCTCTCTTTCTAATGGAATCTCACAAGTTTAAACTAAAATCAAAATTCAAACCTTTTGGCTCGCAACCTCAAGCAATTAGAGAATTAACACAAGGAATAAATTCTGGAGTAAAAGCACAAACTCTCTTGGGAGTTACTGGCTCAGGAAAAACTTTCACAATTGCAAACGTAATTGCAAACACACAAAAACCAACTTTAGTAATTGCACACAATAAAACACTCGCTGCACAGCTTTATGAGGAATTCAAAGAATTTTTTCCTGAAAGTAGAGTAGAATATTTTGTTTCTTATTATGATTATTATCAACCAGAAAGCTACATCCCGCAAAAAGACCAGTACATAGAAAAAGACTCGCAAATAAATCCTAAAATAGACCAAATGCGACTCTCAGCAACAGCCTCAGTTCTCTCACGTCCAGACACAATAATTATCGCTTCAGTTTCCTGTATTTACGGATTAGGAAATCCAAAAAATTATCTAGGATTTAGATTCAGTTTAGAGAAAGGACAAAAACTTTCAAGAAAAGAAATCCTAACAAAATTAATTGCCTCGCAATATCAAAGAAATGATTTAGAATTAAACACAGGAAGGTTTAGAGTAAAAGGAGACACAATTGATTTTATTCCTCCAGATATAAATAATATAATTAGAATAGAACTCTTCGGAGACGAAATAGAAAAAATAACAGAGATAGATAAAATTACAGGAGAAAAGATAGACGAATGGAGATACTTTGCAATTTATCCTGCAAAACATTTTATGGTTCCAGTTGACCAAATTTCTTTAGCAATTGACTCAATAAAAAAAGAACTAACCCAAGATTTGAAAGGACTTGGGATGATTGAAGCACACAGACTAAAACAGCGAACACAATACGACCTTGAAATGATTAAAGAACTTGGAACCTGCAAAGGAATTGAAAATTATTCAAGACACTTTGACAACAGAAAAGCAGGAGAAAAACCTTACACATTATTAGATTACTTTCCAAAAGATTTCTTAATAGTAATCGACGAGAGCCACCAAACAATTCCTCAACTTCACGGAATGTATAAAGGAGATTTTGCACGAAAAACAAACTTAATTGATTTTGGTTTCCGTCTAAAAAGTGCATACGACAATAGACCATTAAAATTTGAAGAATTTGAATATTATCTAAAGAAAAATCAAGCAATTTTTGTCTCAGCAACACCAAGCGAATACGAATTAAAAAATTCAAAGAATTTAGTTGAACAAATAATTAGGCCAACAGGACTAATTGACCCAGAAGTTGAAATTAGGCCAAGTAAAAATCAAATGCAAGATTTGAAAAAAGAATTATTTGAAGTAATAAAACGAGGAGACAGAGCTTTGGTTACAACTCTTACAAAAAAACTTGCAGAAGAACTAACAGAATATTTAGCTGAACAAGGAATTAAAACTCGTTATTTGCACTCTGAAGTCGACACATTAGAGCGAACAGAAATAATTCGAGAACTTCGACTTGGAAAATTTGATTGCTTGGTTGGAATAAATTTACTTAGAGAAGGACTCGACATTCCAGAAGTAGGTTTTGTTGGAATATTAGACGCGGATAAAGAGGGATTTTTGCGAAACGACAAATCTTTAATTCAAACAATTGGCCGAGCAGCACGAAACATCAATTCAAAAGTTGTGCTTTATGCAGACAACAGAACAGAATCAATAAAAAAAGCACTTGAAGAAACAAACAGAAGAAGAACAATTCAAATAGAATTTAATAAGAAGAATAAAATTACTCCAAAGACTATTCAAAAACCAATCAAAGAAAAAGAAGTTGAAGTTTTTGACACAAAACACATTCCAAAAAAAGAAGTGCCAAATATAATAATTGAATTACAAAAAGAAATGGACATAGCAGCAGACAAACTTGACTTTGAGAAAGCAATTCATTTGCGAGATAAAATTAAAAGATTGCAGGATAGAATAAAATAAATCTAGGATTGTCTGCCACCATTAAGAATCACTAATTGTGAGCAACTAATATTATGCATGCCAATATTTCTTCTAGTATTTTCATCATCAAATTTTTCTCTAAGATCTTTGGGAATAACAAGTCCTCCTTCAGCACAATCACCTACAAATGCTTCTAATGCCTTACAGGAATATCTAACTCCTTCGCCTCCAAGGATTACATCTATTCCTCCACCTGTCTTTTGTTGATAGGCATTATACACGGGGCAAGTCGGGGTAAATGGGCAAATTAAACTTTCCATACTTTCCATATATTCAAATAAATAAAAGTATTTAAGAATATAATTGTTCTATA
>Ga0265297_10001023_pt1 | contig 70758 bp, 87 predicted proteins | sample Munlanlwell13791_FD_192502 | JGI IMG/M metagenome (GOLD analysis project Ga0265297, IMG submission 192502) | Leachate microbial communities from a municipal landfill in Southern Ontario, Canada - Leachate well 137-91 | ecosystem: Engineered > Solid waste > Landfill > Unclassified | place...
ATGCCTGTATTGCTACAGGCATTCGACTTGCATGCCTTAGACACGCCGCCAGCGTTCATCCTGAGCCAGGATCAAACTCTCTAAAAATTTGATTGACTCAATGAAAGCTATGCTTTCATGATATATAGATTCCGTTTTAAAAACGGACAAAATTTATATTTACGAATTGATGCCAATTAGCATCAAAATTTAACCATCACCATGATTGTATACTATTAAATTTTTAAGGTTCGAAATAGACAGAAAAAAACAGAGATATAAGAAATATCTTGTTTTTATTACAATATTCTGTTTTTATTTTTAATAACCTTATTTTATACTAATCAAAAACTTATGTCAAGAGCGTGGTTATGAACATTTTTTCAACTAATATTAGGTTGACTATTTATGGTTTTTAAGATATAAATAAGATATAAATTATTAATATAAACGTAGCTATTTAAAACCATGCGTATTAAGTTCCATCGTGTCGAGAGGAAGGAAGAACCCACTTTTCGGGCGAATCACCAGATTCGCGTTCCCGAAGTTTTTGTTATTGATGAAAATAACGACGCTTTAGGGGTTATGTCAATTTCTGACGCTCTGGGCAAAGCTCAGGAGGCAGATTTGGATTTAGTAGAAGTAAATCCTAAAGCTAACCCGCCCGTGGTTAAAATAGTTAATTTGGGACAGCTTAAATATGAGAAAGAAAAACAGGCCCATAAACAAAAAATGCAGCAAAAGAAAGTAGAAATCAAGAATGTCCGTTTGACTTTTCGTATTAGTGAACATGATTTAGAAATGCGCTTGCTTCAAGCCGAGAAATTTTTAGCTAAAGACGATAAGGTTAAAGTAGAATTAATCTTAAGGGGTCGGGAGAGGCAATACCCGGCTAAGGCCGGAGAGATGGTCAGGAACTTTGCGGCCAAATTACAAGCTAACCCTGAATTAAGTTTGGAAATCGAGCAACCCTTGACAAATCAGGGCGGAAGATTTACTATTATATTGATCAATAAAAAGTAAAGACCATTAAATTCAGGGGTTATCCTGTTTTTTTAATCGGAAATTTATGCCAAAAATAAAGACTCATCAAGCAACTGTTAAACGTTTTAAGAAAACCGCCACCAATAAATTAAAACAAAGAAAAGGTGGTCAGGATCATTTTAATTCTCGTGACACTGGTAATGTCACCCGCCGCAAGCGCTTAGATATTACGACCACGAAAACTGTGACAAAAACAATTCACATGTTAACTCCGTATAATTAATTTATAATTTGTAATTGAACATATGCCTAGAGTAAAACGCGGAATGACCCATGTTAAAAAGAGACGAAAATTGTTAAAAGCCGTTAAGGGCTATAAATGGGGTCGTAAAAAATTAATTAAATTAGCCAAAACTGCCCGAACTAAAGCAGGCGCGCATGCCTACGTTGATCGTCGCAAGAAAAAAAGAACTATGCGCGGTCTATGGCAAATTAAAATAAACGCTTTTGTCCGCGAATACGGCCTTTCTTATTCTCGTTTTATTAATTTATTAAAGATTAACAAGATTGAAGTTGATCGGAAGATTTTAGCCGACTTAGCCGTAAATAATAAAGAGACTCTAAAAGCGTTAATCACTAAGATTAATAAATAATATGATGTTTTGGCTCAAAATCGTTCAGATTATCGTCGCGGTTCTTTTGATGGTCGCTATTTTAATGCAAAATCGGGGCGCGGGCTTGGGCGGAGTTTTCGGTGGAACCGGTGGCGTCTATTTGACGAAGCGTGGCTTAGAAAAAAAACTCTTTATCGCTACTATTGTTTTAGCCGTAATTTTTATCCTCTTGTCTTTAACGGTCTTCTTTGTTTAAAACTAAAAGCAAAAGCTTTTTGTGAGTGCACTCTTAAATAAAATTTCTCTTCTTTGGAAAAGAGCGAAACAGGCCCTTTCCTTTTTTAGTATTTTTAAGAAAACCGAACTTGAACAAAGTGAAATTGATAAAAAATTAGTTTATGCTTTATCGCCCAGAAAAATTCCGACGAGCGGTCAGGTCAGGCATTTAAGTAAATTTTTAAACCCGCGTGAAAATCTAATTGTTAAGATTTGTTTATTATTAATTATTGTTAATGTTGTTTATTTAGGAATTGTCTTTATAAAAAAACATTTGCAATATTCGCCGCTCTCCGGCGGTGATTACACCGAAGGCGTTGTTGGCTATCCTAAAACCATTAACCCTCTTTATGCCGTTAATCGTGACATTGATAGTGATTTGAGTTACCTGATTTATTCTCGTTTGTTCAAGTACGATCCACAAGGAAATTTAGTTAATGATTTGGCTGATGATTTGATTATTAGTGCTGACGGCAAAGAATATCTAGTAACTATTAAAAATAACGTTAAATGGCATAACGGAGAGAAATTAACTGTTGATGATGTTTTGTTTACTATCGGTTTAATTAAAGATCAGGCTTATCGCTCTCCGCTTAGGTCAGGTTTATCCGCTGTTGGAATCGAAAAAATAAATGAGCAAACTATTAAATTTACTTTATCCGAAAGTTACGCCCCTTTCCAGGAATTATTGACTTTTGGTATTCTGCCAAAAAGTATTTGGGAGGGCGTAAGCCCCGCTTCAGCCGGTTTGACTGATTTAAATCTAAAACCAATTGGTTCCGGTCCGTATAAATTCAAATCATTGATTAAAAATAAAGATGGTGATTTAAAAGAATACCATCTGATTCTTAACGAGGATTATTACGGTCAGAAACCCTATTTAAAAAATATCAATTTTAAATTTTTTGTTGATTATTCAGAGATGGTCAAAGCCTTTAACGATAATCAGCTCGATGGATTAAGCTATTTGCCGTTTGCTGAACGAGCCGAATTGCTCTCACAAAATTCAGTGTGGTTTCATGAATTGGTTCAGCCTCAAATTGTCTCTCTGTTTTTTAACGCCAATAAAGATAAAGCTTTCGCCAGTAAGGATGTTCGCGTTGCAATCGCCCAAGCGATTAACAAAGAACAAATAATCAAAGATGTTTTTAGTGGGGTTTATCAGAGAGCCGATGGCCCGATTATGACAGAAAGTTTTGCTTATAATGAGCAACTTAAAAAATATGATTATTCGCCGGCAGAAGCGGCCATTGTTTTAAAGAACAAACTAGCGACCACGACTTTAACTGTTATCGACTCTGGCCAAAATAATGCCGTGGCTGAAAAAATAAAATGGTATTTAGAGCAGGTCGGTGTTACAGTAGACTTAAAAGTCGTCGCTACCGAGCAAGCGTCGAGTGTTGTTAAAAATCGTAATTTTGAAATGCTTTTATACGGTGAATCAATCGGCGGCGATCCGGATGTTTATGTTTTTTGGCATTCCAGTCAGATCGGTTCTAAGGGCTTGAATTTAGCCGGTTACAGTAATCCAGAGACAGATAAGCTTTTGATTGATGCGCGCCTGGCTATTAATCCTGACGAGCGAAAAACCAAATATCAAAAATTTCAAGAGTTGCTAACTGCTGACGCGCCAGTTGTTTTCCTTTATTCTCCGACTTATACTTATGTACAAAATAAGAATATCAAAGGTTTTGTTGGAACGGTAGTCGTAAATCCAGCCGATCGTTTTAGCAGTTTAGCTGATTGGTACATCAAAACTCATAAAAAATTGACGTGGTAATTTCTCTAACCAGAAATGTCGAACCACGTTTGTAAATAACTCATAAAACTTAATAACAAAAACATGTTTGTAAAACAGACCATTGCTCCGGCTATTGTGCGGAGAAATTTTTCCGGTCCCAAGCGCCAGCCTTCTTATCGTTCTGAAAAAATTGACAGAATCGAAAAGAAAGAATTCGGCCCGGCCGGGAATCCTTTACGGGTGATTGTTTTGGGCGGCTTAGAAGAAGTCGGCCGAAACATGACCGTAATTGAATATAATAAAGAGATAATTATCATCGACATGGGCTTGCAGTTCCCCGAGGAAGACATGCCTGGCATTGATTATATTATTCCGAACGTCACTTATCTTAAAGACAAAAAAGATTGGATTAAGGGCGTAATCATTACTCATGGCCATTATGACCATATTGGCGGCATCCCTCATATTATGGGAGAAATCGGCAATCCGCCGATGTTTATGGGTAAAATGACGGCCGGTTTAGTCCGTAAACGTCAGCAGGAATACAAAACTGCGCCACAGCTAAAAATTAAAGAGATTGATGAGACTCATTCTATAAAGTTAGGGGCATCGTTTCAAGTTGAGTTTTTGCGAGTCAATCATTCAATTCCGGATTGTTTCGCCGTGGTTATTAAAACTAATTTAGGTACTTTGATCCATACGGGTGATTTCAAAATAGATTTTTCACCGGTGAATGATAAGCCGGCCGATTTAAATCGTATTGCCCAATTAGGCGCCCAGGGTGTTTTAATGCTTATGGCTGATTCAACCGACGCGACGCACCCCGGTTATCAGATTTCCGAATCAACGATCGGCGAAGAAATCGGCAAATTAATTGAAAAAATTGACGGTCGGGTTATTATCGGGACCTTTGCTTCGCAACTGAGCCGGGTGCAGAAAATTTTTGACTTAGCCGAAAGACACGGGCGGCGAATTAGTCTCCAGGGTCGCAGTATGAATGATAACGTCGAAATTGCCCATCAGATTGGTTACTTAAAATTTAATCCGCATATTCTCGTGGAAGACCGAGAACTTAATCGTTTGCCCGATAATAAAGTTTTAATTATTGGCGCCGGGGCGCAAGGTGAAAGTAAGGCTTTCTTAACGCGCTTGGCAAACGGTGAACATCGGACATTGAGCCTAAAGCGGGGTGATACTGTTCTCTTTTCTTCCTCGGTTATTCCAGGCAATGAACGTACTATCCAAAGTTTAATGGATATGTTAGTTAGAAAAGGTGCCAAAGTGATCAACTATCGGATGTTTGATATTCATGCCGGCGGACACGCTAAGCAGGAAGACCTAAAACTAGCGATGCGACTTTTCAAACCGGAATATTTTATGCCGATCGAAGCTAATCATTATATGCTACAAGCTAATGCTGATTTAGCTGAGGCGGTTGGTATCCCGAAAGACAAAATCTTCGTAGCTGATAACGGTCAAGTTGTTGCTTTCCATAAAATTGCCGGTAAAACGATCGGCTCTTTGACTAAAGAAAAAGCCTTGTCTGATTATGTTATGGTTGACGGCCTTGGCGTCGGCGATGTTTCTGAAATTGTTTTACGCGATCGCCGGATGATGGCCGATGATGGCATGATTGTCATTATTGCGACGATTGATTCTAAAACTGGTTCAATTATTGGTAATCCAGATTTGATTTCGCGTGGTTTTGTTTACATGAAGGAGAATCGTGATTTAATCGAAAAGACTAGGATGAAAGTAAAAAAGATTGTTAAGGATAAAAACCCGATGACAATGGCCGATGATGATTATATTAAGAATAAGATTAGAAATGATATTGGGCAGTTTTTGTTTAACGCCACTAAGCGTCGGCCGATGGTTTTGCCAGTAGTTATTAAAGTTTAATATTATTAATAATTAGCTAATATTTAATAAAAAAGCCTTATAAACAATAAGGCTTTTTTATTGTGATTAAACTGTGGATAACAGTATTGACAAAGTATATATAGTATGATATATTATTTAGTTATTTAAAAAGTTTAATTTTTTAAAAAGACCGTTTTAAACGGGTCAGGCACGACAAGCATGGGGATTTTCTTGCTAGGGTTTTTCTGGCTTTGTGCTCGAAAGTGCCTAGAAGAAATTTTCTTGCCTACCCGTTTAAGCCGGTCTTTTTATTTTTCCAAAACTTAAGAACAAAAATAATTATTCAAATAAGCGATCTCGGCCAACGATTACATTAACCTTATCTTTCATAATACTTATTTCCACTGGCGGGTTGATCTCTACGACTCCGTCTACAATTAGTTTGTTTCCAGGATTAGAAATTTTTATTTTTTTAACAGTTAAAAAAGTTTGATCTTTCTTGCGCGTGCGGATTAAGATATCCAAGAGTCCGTCGTGCGGATTAGATTTAATTTTTTCTTTTGGGTCGCTAAGTAAATTAATGATTTTTACTTCCCCCTTTTCACTAACTTCCAAAGTATAATCATTAATCTCCAGGGTCGTTCCCAAGCTCTGAATCGAGGCTTGGTTTAAAAAGTAATGGCTACCGACCAGACCTAAATCAAGTTTTTCAATACGTCTGGCTAGCAAGATATTACAAGCCTCTTCTTCATTTTTAATGCCAAAGGAGGCGGCAATAGAATTATCGCTGCCAATCGGGATGATACCTAAAAGAGTTTTCTTTTGAAAATCGCCATAAATATCCGTATCAATAATCGCCCCGATGATTTTGTTGATTGTTTGATTATTGCCGACGGCGATAATTGTTTTTGCGCCTAGCTTTATTTCGTTTTGGATAGTTCCCCGAATATTTTTAATGCCTCCGAGACGAATAATTTTACCATTCAAGCCTAAATCAGTTAATCGAATTTCCATCCGGTTAACCGCTTTATTGTATTTACTTTTATTTAAATAGTCGTCGTAAATATAGACGTGCATAAAGATTGATAACGAAAGATTGCCGGGATAATTATTTTTCAATTTCTATTTCTTTTTCCTCAATCTTTTTTTCGTGGCGGCGGTGTTCTTCGGCGAGCATTAATACTTGGCCGTTGATTGAAGCGCCTCGTTCAATTGAGATTTCACTATATTGCACGTCGCCAAAAATCTTCGCCGTGCCGCCGATTGCCAAATAATTTCGCGCCTTTACATTACCGCGCACTTCTCCATTGATGATGGCATCCTTAGCTTCAATATTAGCGACGACTTTAGCCTTGTCGCCGACGAAAAGATTAGCCTCAGTTTTAAGGGACCCCTCTAGGATGCCCTCGATAATAATACTGCCCTGCCCCTGAAAATTTCCCTTCATTTTAACTGAACCCCCAATAACAGTCTCTGCATCTTTAAATTTTTCTAGCCTAACTTCTTTGCTAAACATATAGTTAGATTTTATTTAAAAGTAAATAAATGAGTTTTAATTATGCTTTTATTTTAGGCCAATTTATAGTGCTTGTCAAAGAAAAAAAATAGCCGTTTGATTGTAAAAAAAGACGAATTGTTATAAAATAATTTTGAGTTTTATCCGTCTTATTGGCGGATTTGATTTACCCAATTAATCGTCCCCGTAGTTCAACGGATAGAACGAGAATCTCCTAAGTTCTAAATCCAGGTTCAATTCCTGGCGGGGACACTTAATTTTTTGGAATTATTATAATTTTGTCTTTTTGTCAATTATTTGACAAAAATAATTATTTATTACATTAGTTCCCTATTGACTTTTATTATTATTTAGCTATACTTTTAAAGTAGTTTTGGCTATAAAATAGAAAAAAGATAATAATTGTTCCTTGAGGAACAATTATTCAATAAAGGGCCATTAGCTCAGTTGGCTAGAGCGCTTCCATGGCATGGAAGAGGTCAAGGGTTCAAGTCCCTTATGGTCCACCAACATAAAAGACTTCACATAGTGAAGTCTTTTATGTTGGTGGCTACAATTGTGGGACTTGAACAGGTCAGGAGCGAGACAAGCCAGAGCCGCCTTTTGGGCGGCGATGGCGCAGACGAGCGTCCGCTAAGCATCCGGGGGATGCTTAGCGCTGACCCAGGACGAGTGAGCGACGCGGAAGCGGAGCGAGCGAGAGGGTGGCGAACCAGATCCAGGACGAGTAAGCGACGCACAAATAAAAAAGTCCGCTTACTTCCTTCAGACGGACTTTTTTCTGTTGAGTTTGAACAAATAATACAAAGCCAGGGCAATGCCGGTAATTATAATTGTCGGTATGCTTGACCATATTAAAGCAGAACTATGTATTTCTAAACCAAATATCAGCCAGACTATATTGTTAAGTAATATAGTAAAGACAAACAACGGTTCAAAATCATTTTTCTCTTTAATATCATTCTTTCTTTTTATAAATTCTAATCCTTGCGGGATAAGAGAAAGACCAAGAATAAACAGTAATATCGTTAAAAATAGGTCTTTATCTGTAAATATAATCATCCCCGGAACTATAAATAATAAGAATGGAGAAATAAGTAATTCTAGCTTTGAGAAGCCATTCCCTTTTATCTTGTATTTAATTATTTTAACTATTATCGGTATGAAAAATAGTCCCAAGAAAAAATTACTTATTATTATGGTTAAGCTATGTTTGTAAATGCCGTAAATACCATAATCAATATAGTATAAAAATAGAGCAGAGAAGAGCACTAATGATAAAAATGTTTTTTCATTTTTACCGCTTCCGACTTTATTTTTTTGTCGCCACATTCCGATAGCTTGTATTATTGCTAAGATTATAGCCATGATAAAGCCGATCGAGACTTCATTCCAGCTATTAATATTTTGGAACTCAACAGTTTGTGCAATAAAATTTTTAAAGATCAATTTGCCTCCTTTTTAAAATTGTTCCCCTGATTATATCCTTAACAGTTTTTAAAGTCAATTAATGTTCCTTAAAGAACATTTTATTAACAGCGTATTATTATAAGTCCAGAAAAATGTAGACTTATCTTTATTATTTGGCTAATATTTAATAAATAATATAATTAGACAACATGTGGAAAAATTGTTACTAATGATTATTTTTTGGCTGATATTTAGTTTATATTAAACTTTTTTAAGTTTGCTTTTAACTATAAAAAACTTTATAATGATAATATAATTTAAATATTTTCATTTATTTATCTTTATGTATGATTTAATAATTATTGGTTCTGGCCCAGCCGGCATGACTGCTGGTATTTATGCTGTTCGTCGCGAGATGAAAACTTTAATAATCGGTCGGGAACTTGGCGGTCAAATGGTTTGGGCGAATGAAATTGAAAATTATCCTGGTTTTGAAAAAATAACCAGCTTTGAACTGATTAATAGAATGAAACAGCAAGTAGTTAACTTTGGGGTAGAAATTAAAAATGATGAAGTTAAAAAGATAAAAAAAACCAATGAAGGTAATTTTTTGTTGTATGCTAATCGTGAAACATTTGAAGCTAAAACCGTAATTATCGCGATGGGCTTGTCACCGCGTCGTTTGGCGGTTCCCGGCGAAGTAGAATTTAACGGTAAGGGGGTTTCTTATTGCGCTAATTGTGATGGGCCTTTTTATAAGAATAAAAAAGTAGCCGTCATTGGTGGCGGAAATTCGGCGCTAGACGCCGCTGAAGTAATGTCAAAAATTGCTTCTCAGGTATACTTAATTCATCGTGATGAGGGTTTTTGCGCTTTTGACACCCTGGTTAAAGAAGTAAAAAGTCGCCCCAATATTGAAATTATCTCAAATGCAGAAATAAAAAGTATTGACGGTCAGGAAAAAGTTAATAAAATTACGATTATTGATAAAAAAAATAATCAAGAAAAGGAAATAGCGTTGGATGGTGTTTTTGTGGAAGTTGGCCGGATAGCTGATACTGATTTAGTCGCTGACTTGGTGGAACGTAATAATAAAAATCAAATCATTGTTAATAGTAAGACGGAAACTAAAACGCCTGGTCTGTTCGCCGCTGGCGACGTGACTGATTGTGAATTTAAGCAAATTACTATTGCTATGGGGCAAGCTACCACGGCGGCTTTAAGCGCTTATCAATATTTACAGCTCAAGGAAGGGAAAATTCTGTAGCTAAGAATTATTAATGTCTGCTATAATATAAGTATGTTAGTTAAAAGAATAAATTTAATTGCTGCGGACATGGGCTATGGCCATCAGCGAGCCGCCTATCCTTTAATGAATTTGAGCGCCGGCGAGATTATTACGATCAATAATTATGAGGGGATCCCAGATTGGGAAAAAAAATATTGGTTTAATAGCCTGCGATCGTATGAGCGCATTTCCCGCCTAAAAAAAGTACCGTTTTTAGGAGCGGTGGTTTTTGAAGTTATGGACGCTTTTCAAAAAATTCTTCCTTTTTATCCGTTTCGCGATCTCTCTCGGCCGACCACTCAACAGAAGTATTTTTATAAGTTTATAAAAAAGGGATTGGGAAAAAAATTAATTGAGGAACTGAATGAAACCAAACTTCCCTTTATAACAACTTTTTTTGTAGCGGCTTATATTGCCGAATATCATAATTATCAAGGGGATATTTATTGTATAATTTGTGATACGGATGCCTCTCGCGCTTGGGCACCGCTTAACCCACAGACTAGCCGGACTAAATTCTTAGTGCCTAGCGACAAAGTCAAAGAAAGATTTTTAATGTACGGCGTTAAATCGGAGAACATTATTGTTTCTGGTTTTCCTCTACCTCAGGAAAATATCGGTGTGGAAAAAGAAATTTTGTTAACTGATTTAGTGCGTCGGCTTAGAGTGTTGGACCCCAAAAAAGAGTATAGGGTTCATTATGAATTTTTAGTAAAATCATTAAAGCTAAACAATTCTTCAGCGATCAGCCAACAACCTTTAACGATTACCTTCGCCGTTGGCGGGGCTGGTGCTCAAAAAGAAATTGGCGCAACTATTATTAATAAATTGGCCGCTAAAATAAAAAATAAAGAAGTGGTGGTTAATTTAGTGGCGGGCAACCGCTTAGAGGTAAAAACTTATTTCGCTGAGCAGATTAAAAATAATAAATTGAAGGAGGGAAGCGGTGTGAAGATTATCTTCGCACCCGATAAAATTGAATATTTTAAGAAATTTAATCAATGTCTTAGGGAAACCGACCTTCTTTGGACTAAGCCATCCGAACTTTCCTTTTATTGTGCCTTAGGATTGCCGATTATTATGGCGACTCCGGTCGGCAGTCAAGAGGATTTTAATCGTGAATGGCTTTTAGCCAATGGCGCCGGGATTGATAGCCCGGAACCAGAATATGTTAATGAATGGTTGCCTGATTTATTAGAATCTGGTCGTTTAATTCGAGCCGCCGTTAATGGTTTCTTAAATGCAGAGCAAATGGGCGCTTACAATATTGAAAAATTATTAAAAAAGGAAGTCAAAACTACCATTAAAAAATAATCTATGTCCTGGATTATCGTTGCCAGCAGTGCTTATTTATTATTAGCCATCGCTAATTTATTGGATAAGTTTTTGGTTGATAATGTCTTAAAAAATAGCAAGGCCTATGCTTTTATTGCTTGTTTTTTGGGGATGATCGTTTTTGCGGTCGCTCCTTGGTTCCTTAGCTGGCCGGGTTTGCCGTTTTTTTTATTTAATTTATTGATTGGAGCGGTTTTTGCGACGGCTTTATGTCTTTTATATGAAGCTTTAAAACGCGGTGAAGCTTCGCGAATTTTAGTTTTTATTGGTGGGGTTACTCCGGTTTTTTCTATTATTTTTTCTATCTTGTTTTTTAAAGAACATTTTACTACCAATCAATGGATCGGAATTGTCGCTCTTTTGTTTGGTGTTTTCATTATTGCTCTTCTGCCTCAGAAACGCAGTTATTTAACCAGAGTTTTTAATAAATTAAGGTTAACCCAGAAAATGGAGAAAGGCGGATTGTGGATTGCTCTTCTTTGCGCTTTAGCCTATTCCCTTTATTTTATTGGCACTAAATACGCTTATGGTACTCAGCCGTTTATTAGCGCTTTTATTTGGATGAGATTGGGAGCAGGTTTGTTTGTTCTTTTCTTTCTAATCAAAAAAAGCGACCGGCAAGCGATTGTTGCTAATTTTAAAAAATCTAGTCCCAATAAAAATAAATATCTAGTCGTTTCTAATCAGATTCTGGGTTCAGCTGGTTTTCTTCTACAGAATTATGCTGTTTTTTTAGGCTCAGTTGCTTTAGTTAATGCTTTACAAGGAGTACAATACGCCTTTTTGCTGGTTATTAGCGCCGGGCTCGCAATTTTATCTCCTAAATTATTAAAAGAGACTTTCGCTTGGCGGATAGTTTTGCAAAAACTAGTCGCTGTAATTATTATCAGTTTGGGGCTTTATTTTATAGCGCTTTAATTTATGCCGGAAGGATGTAAAAGACAACTTCAACCACGAATTTGGCCCGCCGCCGTCGTTTTGGCGTTGATTTTGTTTTTTTGGTTTTTTAAAGTCGCCGATTACTATCCTTTAGATATTAACTTAAAACACCGCGCTAATTTTTTTGGAGTTACTTTTTCAACAAAATTCTCCGAAGAATTGGGTCTTGATTGGCGTGAAGTTTATGCGGTTATTTTAGATCAATTGCGTGCCCGTTATATTAGAATCCCAGTTTATTGGGACGAAATTGAAAAAGAAGAAGGAGTTTTTGATTTTAGTAATTATGATTATTTGATTGCTGAAGGAGAGAAAAGGAACGTTAAGTTTATTATCTCTGTCGGCCGCCGTGTTCCTCGTTGGCCGGAATGTCATAGCCCGGCTTGGCTTAATAAAAAAAATGATATTCAGGCGCGAGTAGCGACTTTAAAAGAAATTCGTGCCATCGTTGAACGTTATCGCGGCCATAAGAGCATTGAGTATTGGCAGGTAGAAAATGAACCCTTTTTGGGCACATTTGGTGTTTGTCCGTCCTTTGACGAAGGATTTTTAAAACAAGAATTTGAATTAGTTCGTTCCTTAGATGATCGAAAAATTATTATTACCGGCTCCGGTGAGTTGGGTTTATGGCGCAAAGAGGCAAAAATTGGCGATATTTTCGGAACAACTTTATATCGTGTTGTTTATAATTCTTGGTTTGGTTATGTTAAATATCCTTTACCACTATCATATTATAAGTTAAAAGCTCACTTGGCTGGATTAAATAATGATCGTTTGATGATTTTGGAATTACAGGCTGAACCTTGGGTACCAAAAGGGGAAATGATTTATTTGACTGAAGCGGAAATAAATAAAACCATGAGTTTACTGCAGTTTAAAGCCAATATCCAATATGCAATTGATCTTGATTATAACCGCGCCTATCTTTGGGGGGTAGAATGGTGGTATTGGCAAAAAAAATATGGCAACCCGGCTTATTGGGATATTGCCACTAGTTTATTTTACTAAGTTGATTATTTTTCTAAGAGGGTAACTATTTTATCATTATAATTATCAACCCATTCCTTGAAGAGCTTAAGGGCTTGGACAGAATGGGTTTTTGTTAAAGTATTTTCTAAAAGGGAGATATTGAAATTATCGGCAGTCAGCGCAATCCCGGCGCGATTAGCATCAATCGCGTTGCACTTTTGCTCAAAATGATTATTAGTTGGGATCATTAAAATATTTTTTTGCAAATAAGCGGCCTCGGCGACAGAGTCAAACCCGGCTGTACAGGCATAACCGGAGCAATTTACTAAACGATTAATAAATTTTTCTCCGTCTAGGTAATGAAAAATTAAATTTTTACCGAAATAGGTTTCCGCTTTGCCGGATTTATCCCAAAAAGCTTCAATTTTTTGTTCCAGATTTTTTTGGCTCCAAGTAATTATTTCTTGAGAGTAGCCAGCGTTTAAAAGATAAATCAAAATAAAATTTTGTATACTCGGTGTTTGGTTCAGAATTTCTTTCCTAATCAGCGGCGGGCAAACAAATAAATTTTTCTGCGGCCGATCGTTTTCGGCGGTGAAAGATAAAGCGATCTTCGTCGAACGCCGGGGAGCGGTTAAACGATTATAAAATTTAAAGGATAAGCGGGCGATTATACTTATCCGCGGAAATTTGAAAGTCGGGTGTCCAATAAAATGTTGATGGCCGATACAAAATAGCGGCCGTGGATCGCGATAAAAACGACAGTAGTTGCCAGCTAGAGGCTCATAAAAATTAACTAAGACATCTGGTTCTAGATCAGTAACTATTTTTTTTATTTTTTTAAGAGAGGCGATATAAGTAGGCGTTCGCCAGATAGTAATAAGAGTGCTAAGAAAAACTTTTACACCCCGATTTTTTTTGTCTAAGACAAATTTTGGGCTGTTAATAGTCAAAAGAGGGCAGTTTATTTTTTCTTTAAAAAAGGCAGGCACATCGGCTAGCTGTTTGGCGCCGATAGTTACCCCGACAATTGCATGCCCTCGTCTCTCCAGCTTTTCTTTGAGGGCCAGGGCTTGCGTCATGTGACCGCGGCCCTCGCTTTGGACGAAAAAGAGATATTTCATAAAAGTTAATTTTTAGTTACGTTCAATTATAAAGATTATTCCATAAACCATTTAACAGCTCCCGCTCAGTTTCCGCTAAAACCTTACTCTCGACTACTATTCCAATAAGATCATTCTTGAAAGACAGCATAGCAATTTTATTTTCCCAGACATATATTAAGCCGTTAAATTCTGATGAGGGGGAGAGCAATTTTACTTGACGAAGCTGTTGTTTCTCTAAATCTTTTCTGGCTTGGCTTCGGGGAGTGTCCTTTAAAATTACTCTTAAAGGAATTTTTTTTTCAATTCTTCTTTTTAGAAATGATTGATGATATTCTCCCATTTCCCTGAATAGATCATCAGAACTGCCAAAGCTAATTAATTCTTTGGCTTCTTTCAGTATTTCTTCCATAATCAGTTTAATTCCATCTTGCCCTTGATAGAATCTAATTGCTGGACGCTGCCTAGCTTCGCCCCCGAGAGCCTTAAGCTCTGGTAAAATGCCTTGCAAGTCTTCAATGTTGTTCTTGGCTAAACGAATAATCTGTTCGGGATCCTCGGCATTATAATATTTAACGGTCTTTTTTAAAAAAGAATTAACAAATCTTTTTTGTTTCAAACTTTCTAGAACTTCATATACTGTCGTTCTAACTAAACCAGCTTTTTGGCTTATTTTTTTAACTGAAGCCGGTCCTAGCTCTAGGGAGGATAAATAAACTTTTATTTGTTTTTCATTAAGGCCGTGTTTTTCTAAGACCTTTTCTATCTTCATAAGATTGACGTAGTTTTCCGACTAATAATTATATTGATATTTTACCTTACTTTAGATAATTTTGTCAAGATAGTTGACAAAATTGTCAAAATTATTGACTAAAATTAGCAAAGATGTACAATAAAATATTCATTAATTAATGAATCCCTAGGGGGCATAGCTGATAATTAAAAGTTTTTTAACAATTAAATAAAGAAAGGAAATTAAAATGGAAACAAAAAAAGAAAAAGAACCCTGGCCACTTAGCCTGAAAGTGCTTTTAATAATACTAATCTACCTTATTCTTACTATCTTCGCTAGCGTATACCTCGCCTGGATTACTAAAAAGAGCGGCTATATGAGTTATAGAGATATTAAGGTCACGGTTGTCGGCCATCAGATTGGTGAGCATAATAGTTTGTATTTGATCGTTAAAAATAAGGAATGGGGGATATTTGAAATACGAGTTAGCCCGACGACATATAATGTCAGAAGAAACGGAGATCAAACATATTTTAGTTTGCGGGAATCTGATATTAAACAAACACTAAAGAAAAATCTTATTTACTCTGAGGGTCAAATCATTCTCTGGGGTTCATTTCTACTAATTACTTTATTCCTTTGTTTCTTTGCGCTTCTTAGCGATATTGGTTCTTCCTAAAACTAAAAAAGCTTATAGACTTGCTATAAGCTTTTTTTATTTCGTGAGCTCTTTTTGCGGGGCGGTTATAAATTTAGGCTCTCTTTAAAATTTTTATTATCCCTTTATCAGCATAGACTTCGACCAAGTCACCGTCTTTCAGGATATGGGTGGCTATTTCGGTGCCAATCACGCAAGGTATCTTAAATTCTCGGCTAATGATAGACGCGTGACAAGCTACGCCCCCTTCATCAGCAATAATAGCTTTAGATTTTTTAATAGCAGGCATAAATTCTGGATTAGAACTTATGGTTACTAATATTTCTCCTTTTACAAATCGGCCAATATCCTTGCGACTTAATAGGATTCGGACTCGGCCGCTCACTTTGCCGGGATAGGCCGTCCGGCCGGTAATTATTTTTGAGCCTTTGAATGTTGGTTTTAATAATAATTTAGAATACTTTATATAATTCTCTTTGCCGAATAGGGTATGTTTAATCTTGGGAGTAAAAAAATTAACAAAATTTTCTCTCGTTATTAATTCTGATTCCGCAACATTCATCTTCCCTAGAATAAAATCGGGTATTTCGCAATACTCTAAATTGGATAACAATTTATAGTTTTTTATTTTATGCCTTCTGGAGACTTCCTTAAATAGGTTGCCTAAAATCTTATCTTCAAATTTGGAGTAAAAAGACTCTAACCTTAATTGATTGATTTTTTTTCCAAATTAAAATAATTCTTGATCCCATTCTTATTCTTCAAATCATTAAAGACCGAGCTCATTTCAAAAGGAATAATTGTTGAAAATATAAATAATTTTATAAAGAGATCTAGCAATCTACTAGCTTCATTGTATAACGCTTGGTCAGAATAACCTCGATAATCTTTTTTAAGTTTCAGTAAATTATGTACAAAATTATTCAATTTTAGACCGCGATTTAATAGCCTATTACATTTTAAGCGATTCTTTTTAATGATTTTAGATATAGCGTAGCCGTACTTCTTCAATTCATCTTCATTCCTTAAAGAACTGGTAGTCTCGCCATTACTTAAATAGCAAATATTCTGAAAACTAAAATTTATTACCCTTTTTAATCCTTTTGTATATCCCAAAATAGCTACCGATGTCGCCAGAAGGCTTAGTTCTCTGTTCAAAAAAAGCTTAAATTTAATTTTATCAATATAATTGCGTTCATTCATATAATAATATTATAGCATAGGTAAACAAAAACAGCCTGCGTAAGCCGTTTTTATTTAGTGAGCGGGTAAGGGGAATCGAACCCCTATCCTCAGCTTGGAAGGCTGATATAAAAGCCATTATACGATACCCGCAATAAAGGCGGTTTAACCGCCTCAATAATAATTAATCTTATAAAATAATGAGGCCAAAGTCAATTATTTAGTGTCTTTAATAGAAGCGATAAAGCCAAAACCGGATAGCATAATGATGGCTAAAATTAAGAAAAGATAGTTCAAGGGTAGGTAACTGGTAATTAAAATAGCTAGCCCGGGGCCGATAATATAACCGAGCGGCGCAGTCATTCGGAAAATATTAATGTAGCCGACGTCTTTAGCGGCAACTATTTTAAAGAAATAAGTTTCCCGCATCGCCTCGATTAAAGAGGCGCCGACGCGACTAGCAAATAAAACAGCCCCCCAGAGCCAAATAGTCGGCGTTTCGATAGAATAAAACAAGAATAAAGAGGCGGCTAAAATAAATACCCCGATAAACATGATTTCTTTTTCGCCGATGTATTTGTCAGCGATGATTCCGGCTGGAATTTCTAAGATAATAAAAGGAATCAGCATCAGAGAGAAAAGAATTCCTAAAATTCCCCAGTCCATACCCAGATTTTGATGTAAATAGATGGGGATATAAACCACGGCTGAGCTGTAAAATAATTGTAGGAGCAAAGAAATAAAGAAGATGCCGCGTAAATTTTTAATACGCCACATCTTTTTTACGGTTAAGGTTATTTTTTCCTTGGAATATTTAGCTTGGCTTTTTAAATGCCGTTTTTGAGCTAAAAAGATTAAGAAAAAAGGAACAACTAGAAAGGCCGCCACTAAAAAAATTAAAGTATACTCCCCGCGGCTAATCAGATAGCTGGAAAAAGCCGGTGAAATTATCCAGCCCAAATTAATAGCTGTGAAATAAATAGTGCGAGTTTTCCCAGTTGAATTATCAGCCGAAAAGTTCTCTACTAAAACATCCATGTTAATCCAAAGTAAATTGGTTGTAATAGTAAAGAGAATAATCGAGAAAAGGGCGGTTAAAGAGCTGGTGGCCAGGGTTAGCCCCAAGAGTGAGGTGAGATAAACAACTAAAACCAGCTTAGTGAGAAAATAATTTTTCAATTTTTTGATCCACTTAGGGAAAAAAATAATTGCTGTGACCGTTAAAAGGTTAGCAACAACAAAGAATAAACTAACCAAATTCAAACTGACGAACTGTCTTAAGAAATTCGATTGAATATAAGCCGGTAAAGCGTTGGAAACTGCCAAGAGAAAACCTAGAAAATATAAAATCAATAGAGGCAATCGATTTTTATTGATTTTTGGTTGGCGCGGCATGAGTTTTAAAACTTAATATTAAAACTGAGATAATAATTATAATTAAGCTGATAATTTGCGGCCATCTGAGGCTAAAAACAGTCGGCGTTTCATCAAGGCGGATAAATTCTAAAGTAAACCTCAATATTGAATATAATATCATATAAAGAGCCACCGACCAAATGTAAAATTTGTCGCCGAGTTTTTTTTCTTTTATATAATAAATGTTAATAATCAGAAGAAAGAGAAAAATTACTAAGCAGCCCAGGCTTTCGTATAAAAAAGTCGGTTGGAAGTATTCAAAAGAAAGATAGTTTAATGGTCTATTAAGTAAATTAATCGGTATTCCCCAGGGTTGAGCGGTTGGTAAACCGAATAATTCTTGGTTAAAATAGTTTCCCCAGCGACCGATGGCTTGCGCTAAAGCTAGACCAGGGACAAATAAAGCAGTTAATTTCCAAAAATTTATTTTATAACGATGCGTAAACAGCCAAACAATAATTAAGCCGGAAATAATTGCTCCATGAATTGCCAAACCCCCCTGCCAGATTTTAAGGGTTTGTAGAGGGTGGTTAAAATAATAGGGCAAATTTAGGCCAATATCATAAAGACGAGCGCCAATTATCCCGCCAATAATTAGCCAAAAAGCTAAATCAAAGACCGTGTCATTAGAAATTTTATAGTATTTGGCTAGTTTAAAGGTTACAAGTAACGCCGCCGTAATCCCCAGAACAATGAAAAAACCATACCAATAAATAGCGATTGGCCCGAAGGATAGTAAAATCGGTTGCGGCTGAAAAGTATGAAGAAAATTAAACATGTGGTGCGGACGGAGAGACTCGAACTCTCAAGGGTCGCCCCGCTTGGTCCTAAGCCAAGTGCGTCTACCAGTTTCGCCACGTCCGCTTTTAAACGCCTTAAACTAGGCGTATTTTTATATTAAACAATTATTTTTATAAAGTAAAGAATGTGTTATAATAAAACTATAAATTAAAAGTAAAGAGAACCAAATATTTTTTATGTTAAAAAATAAATTTGTCCATTTTTTTAGTGAATTAACAATTAAAGATGTGCCGCAAGTAGGCGGAAAAAATGCTTCGCTTGGTGAAATGTATAGTCATTTAGTCAAGAAAGGAATTAGGGTTCCCAACGGTTTTGCGACAACCGCTGCCGCTTATCATTATTTTTTAGAATCAACCGGTTTAAAGAAGAAAATTAAGGATATTTTAAAAGGTTTGGACACGCATAACGTCAAAGACTTAATGAAACGCGGAGCAATGATTAGGAAACTAATTGAAGAAACAGATTTGCCTAAAGATTTTTCTAAAGCAATTAGTGATGCCTATAAAAAACTATCTCTAAGTTATAAAGTTAAGAATTTGGATGTTGCCGTCCGTTCTAGCGCGACCGCTGAGGATTTGCCGGACGCCTCTTTTGCCGGCCAGCAAGAAACATTCTTGAATATTACGAGTGAAAAAGATTTGCTGGTGGCTGTCAGAAGCTGTATCGCTTCGTTATTTACCAATCGAGCCATATCTTATCGGGTTGATAAAAAGTTTGATCATTTCTCTATCGCTTTATCAGTCGGCGTTCAAAAAATGGTTCGTTCGGACTTGGGTTCTTCGGGCGTAATGTTTACGATTGATACTGAGTCTGGCTTTAAAAATGCAATTTTGATTAATTCTATTTTTGGGTTAGGGGAAAACATTGTTCAGGGCCGAGTTACGCCGGATGAATTTTATGTTTTTAAGCCTACCCGCGCAATTATTTCTAAAAATTTAAGTCGAAAGAACATTAAAATGGTTTATGAATTAAAAGGCAAAAAGAAGGTCAAGAATATTGCTATTCCTGCGCCGGATCAGCTCAAGCCATCTTTGACCGACAAACAAGTAATTCAATTGGCTAAATGGGGCATGATGATTGAAGAACATTATAAAAAACCAATGGACATCGAGTTTGCTTTAGATGGAAGAACTAATGAGCTTTATATTGTCCAAGCGCGGCCGGAAACTGTTCAAAGTCAAAAAGATTGGCAAGTAATTGAAAAATATAAATTAGTTAAAAAGGGTAAAGTGATTACTTCCGGGCAAAGCGTAGGTAGTAAAATTGGCGCCGGAGTCGCTAATCGGATTATGAACGTTAAAGATATTAGCAGCTTTAAGCCCGGCCAAGTGTTAATAACCGATATGACTGACCCGGACTGGGAACCGATTATGAAAATCGCCGCCGCGATTGCGACTGATAAGGGCGGTCGAACCTGTCATGCGGCGATTGTTTCACGAGAGTTGGGCATTCCTTGCGTAGTCGGCACGGAAAATGTTTCCGCTAAGGTTAAAACTGGTCAGGCCGTAACAATCTCGGGCGCGGAAGGAGAAGAAGGTTTTATTTATGAAGGAAAATTACCCTTTAGAATTGAAAAGACAGATATTAAAAATTTTAAAAAACCAAAAACTAAAATCATGATGAATATTGGCGAACCGGATTTGGCTTTTACTAATTCTTTTATTCCTAACGATGGCGTCGGTTTGGCTCGACTAGAATTTATTATTAATAATTACATTAAAATTCATCCTTTAGCCCTAGTTAATTACAATAAGTTAACCGATAAAACAGTTAAGACCCAGATAGATAGGTTAACTATTGGCTATAAAAATAAAACCCAGTATTTTGTGGATCGCTTGGCTCAAGGTCTGGCGATGATTACGGCCGCTTTTTATCCTAAGGATGTCATTGTTCGTTTAAGTGATTTTAAAACTAATGAATATGCTAATTTAATCGGCGGTAAAGAATACGAGCCGATTGAGTCTAACCCGATGATTGGTTTTAGGGGCGCCAGCCGCTATTATTCACCGCAGTTTTTACCGGCTTTTCAACTAGAGTGCCAAGCGATTAAAAAAGTTCGCGAGACCATGGGTTTAAAAAATTTAAAAGTGATGGTGCCTTTTTGCCGCACTATTGAAGAAGGGAAAAAAGTTCAGCAGATTATGGCGGAAAACGGTTTAAAGCGCGGCCAAGAAGGTTTAGAAATTTATGTGATGGCGGAAATTCCTTCTAACATTATTTTGGCGGAAAAGTTCTGTCATATCTTTGATGGTTTCTCTATTGGTTCTAATGATTTAACGCAATTAACTTTAGGAATTGATCGTGACTCTGGCGGAACGCTAGAGGTAGCCGGTGTTTCTAATGAAAAGAATGAAGCAGTTAAGGAGTTGATTAAACAATTAATTAAAATCGCTAAAAAATATCGTCGCAAAGTCGGGATTTGCGGTCAGGGACCAAGCGATTTTCCGGACTTTGCCGAGTTCCTCATAGAACAAGGAATTGATAGCCTTTCTTTAAATCCAGATACGATGATCCCAACTACTATTGCGATTGCCCAAAAAGAAAAACAATTGCGGCGCAATAAAGGAATATTAAATTTATTTTTTTAAAAGTAACCGGTTTATACAAAACACCCCGGCTTTTAGGTCGGGGTGTTTTTTAGTTCAATTTAAAAATTATTTATTCAATTACTTGGACTTTAGCCACTTTAACACCAAAGTGAACCGCGTCATCATAATCTTTCATCCAAACATCAACTCGGTTGGCGTGGCGTTTATTCATCCGATCGCGGACCACGAAGACGCGTTCGCCGAATAATTCCGGAATCATCACCTTGGTGCCAAATTTTAAGAAATTAGCGGCAATAGTATCCTCGGATTCGCTTTGGCAAACATTAAAACCATTAGCGGTCGTGCAAGGATCATTGTCGGTTTGATTAGGTTCGGAGTTATAGGCGGTAATTGTTCGGGTGCTAACACTAATAACCTTAATTGGTTTTGGCTCAACTGTTGGTCTAGATTCAAGAACTTCGGAGGAGGAGCTGGCCGTTTCTTCTTTAATAGCCATAAATGCCGCCTGGTTATCCATAGTTGATTCTTTAATAGAATCAATACTAATAATTTCATCGTTATTTATCTGATTGGACTGCGCCTGAGCTTGTTTTATTGCCTCGTCAGCTAGGGCGGGAGCGTAGAAAAGGACAAATTGGAAGACACAAGCGATAATTATTGCCAGGACGATATTTTGTCGCTTACTAAGGGGAACAAGATCCTCATTAATAATTTGTAATATTTTCATATTTGTTTAATATTAGCCAAATTAAAAAATCCCTACTATACCATATAAGATGATATTAAAGCAGGGATTTTCTTGACTAATTAGCTTAGCACGTGGAGATCAGAAAGTCAAGATTGCCTAGTGGATAAATAATTGACAGATTTTATTTATTGTGATATAATAAGGAGAATAATCTAGGGATGGATTATTCAAGATATAGTGGGTTTTCCGTACATTTATAATTAGACAAAAAACAACCATAAAAAAACCATATCATGAAAAAAATCGTAGTGATTGCTGCCGCCATCATCATGATGATAGTCGGTGCAGAACAGGGCCAGGCCCAGAAATCCAAAATGTACTCGGGTGACAAGAGCGCCCGGGAAATCAAGAGGTCCCAGCAGATTTTCTGGAACCAAATAAATGTTTATCAGGACAAGGTGGATGACCTGAAAAAAGATAATAACAAGTTTATCCAGCGCGTCCGGTACACTAGAGACTCTAACGAATACTATAATTACGCTTATCAAATTCAGGACAATGACTCTCTGATAAAATTCTATCAGGGCGAGATTAACACCCTTACCCAACGGGCCGCCGATTTTGTAGCGAAGGCTACCACCAAGGACCAGCAGAACTACCTTGATTTGCGGGGTAATAATCCGACAGAACTAGCTAACGCCTATCTGATTGCCGCCTATGCCAATAACATGGGGCAATACAAAAACGCCGCTACTGCCGTGGCTAACACCGACCAGAACCCAACAGCTTTAAAGGGCGTTGTCCAGAATCTCTGGCAGCGCGATGTAATAGCCAAGGTAACTGGCCCAGGTAACTTTTACCGGGAGTTCTTCTTAACACCGGGTGCAAAAAGTGATATCTTTGAACTTCCGTTTATTGGTGATTACACAGCTACATTTATCTCTGGCAATGAAGTAAAAAGTGTGGTCAAAAAAGTTGGCCCCAATATCGTTTACTATTGTAAGATGCCATCAGGGAAGACAACCCCGCTTGATTTCCTGGCTACCCTACCTCCGAACTAAACCTTCTTCAGAAGGATCTATTTGTACATTTAGAAAAAGAGCACGTTTGCCAGTGCTCTTTTTTCATAAGTAAAATATTAAAATTTAAACCTTAAACCTAAACCGGATTAGGCATACCACCACCCCCGCCGCTAAACGGTAAATACCTAAAGACAAAGTAAGTTATGGCGTAAGCCGCTAAGACAATTACTAATCCAATAATGGAAGTTTTTATCGTGCTCGTCGCTTTTTTTACTTGTTCATCATTGCCGCCGGCCGTCATCCAACGGAAGCCGGCGATAATCATTAAAATCAAGAAAATAACCGCTAGTAAGCCGAGGGCAACCTGGATAATTCTCGCTACCAAGAAGCCAACCTCTACTTTCCCGAATCTCGCTTCGGTCGCGACCGCATTAGTTAAATCAGATAAACCGCCTGGCTTATCCGTATTAGTTAGCATCTGAGCCGTGACGGTTTGATGAACAAATAGCAGGGAAATAATTAAGAGAATAATAAAGCACAAAACTTTTTTCATATTATTTAGTCATGATGATTAATCTTTCAAAGATAAATACCCAAAGTGTCCAGGCAGAAATGGCGATCACCAAACCGATAATCGATTGTTTAATTGTTCTCTTGGCTTTAGTTATCTGTTCGTCATTACCTTCGGCCGTCATCCAACTGTAGCCGGCCAAAATCATCAAAATTAAAAAAGTTATTCCTAGAAAATTAAGAAAAGCGCGAATAATTAAACCGACTAATTTAGGCGTGGAAGCCTTAGTAGCATCAACTTCGTAACCGCCTTTTTGGGCGACATTAGCCAGGGTTTGTAAAAGATGATTAGGCTGAGTCGGCGTCGTGGGGGTGGACTGCGCTAAAGCTAAAGCCGGAGCGATAAATAAACTCATCAAAATCAGGAAGACAAAGGTTTTTTTTATTGAGTTTTTCATATAAAAGTTAGTTATTCAACAACAGACTACTGATTAATCCTCCTAAGCCGGTGGAAAGAGCATAAAGAATTAAACATAAACACAGGCCAATTAAGAGGTCACGAATAGTTTTTTGAGATTTTTTTACTTTTTCTTCATTGCCGCCTGCTTGCATCCAATTATTGCCGGCTACAAACATTAAAGAAACGAAGATTATTCCTAAGACACTAGTCACTATTTTAATACCGGCGCCGATAATATCTTCCAGAGTCCGACTGGAATTATAACCCGCGCCTTTTGTCCCAGCCACGTTGTTAACGTTATCGCCCATTTCCGTTAAAGTGCCGGCATTGATTAAATTTATTTTTGGTTTGGCGGTCTGAGCGCCGGCCGGACTGAAAATGATAAAAGAGATAATTAACAATAGAGCGATGGCAAATTTTTTCATAATTACTACCAGAAATAATTAATTAAGAAGTAACTAATAATATAAGCACTCAGCGTGATAATCATGCCGAATAAGGCGGACATTAGCATACTGTTGGCTTTTTTGACTTTCTCTTCATTACCCATAGCTGTCATCCAGGTGACCGCGCCGTAAATAGCCAAGATTAAAAACAAAACGCCGACAAAACCGATGATAATATAAACAATAGTTCCGACAATATCTTCGATTGAAGACGCTGAGGCGTCGGTAATATAGCCGGCTTTATTCCCGGTGGTTGAAAGGCCGCTACTGCTGGCGAAGTTATAAGTGCCTTGCGCTTGAGCGAAAGACGGTAAAATAAAAATAGCCGTTAACCAGATTATGGAGAAAAGAGAAATTAATGAATTCTTGAGAGCTAGCTTAGACATTATTGTAAAATTTGTGTGCCCAGGAAAGAGGTTATTGCGTAAGCGGCAAAAACAATAATGATTCCAACAATCGCGTTAATTAATAAACCCTTAGCCTTAGTAACTTGCTGTTCATTACCCTGAGAAGTCATCCATAAGATACCAGCGTAAATCATTAAGATTAAAAATAAGACCCCGATAAATCCTAAAACTGTCCCGATGATTTGCCCGGCTTTGGTTTGTAAAAAATTATCAAAATAACCAGGGGCCGTTTGGCCGCTGAAAGCCGTTACATTACCCGCGGTCTCGTCAAGACCGGATAGGGTGTCGGTAACTGTTTGTGCTTGAGTCGGAGAAATTAGTCCGCTGAGAAGCAAACTAAAAAACAAAGAGATAAAAAATATTTTTTTCATAGAAAAAAATTCTACCCACTGATTTAAACGCAAGCTTTCGTTTGCGTTTAAATCAGTGATCCCCATAGCCATGAGAATCACTTATTTAAAGCTAAAAGATATTGCCGTAGATAGCGCCTATGACATAAGTTGCTATAGCCCAGGCTGCTAAAATAATCACTAGACCAATCACGCCAGCACCTAGCAATTTTTTGGCTTCGGCCACCTTGTCTTCGTTGCCGCCCGCCGTCATCCATTTGAAACCACCTAATAAGATGATACCAACCGCGATAACGCCTAAAAAGCCTAAGACAACGTTAATAATACGACCGATAATGACTCTCGGATCGCCAGAGTTTAAAGCATTGTTGAGGCCATTTTCAACTTCGTCCATACCAAAAATATTATTTTGAGCCATGACAAAGAATGGCATAACTAAGAACGAAATAATAGCGAACGCTAATAGATATTTGGAAAATTTTTGCATATTTCACCCCCCTTCTTAATTTTAATAGATTTTTTAGTTTACGTCTCTAATTTTAGCATATTATTTAAAACAAGACAAATAAATTGACCTGTGGTAAAATAGGGTAAGAATCGCTTATTTTAGTCTATTTTATGCTAAAAATTTTAAGAAATATCAAGTTTATTTACGTTTTTTGGGTTTTTTTCTATTTTTTTCTATTTTGTCTACTTTTACGCGGATCATTTAATTATCTTGACCCAGATTTTGGCTGGCACTTAAAAGTCGGTCAAGAAATAGCTCAAACTGGAACCGTCCCTCATCTCAATCACTATAACTATACTTTTACTGGTAATTGGGTTGATCATGAGTGGTTGAGCAATCTTTTGGTTTATCAATTAGATAGTCATTTCGGCTATCCGGCAGTCGTCATTTTTTTTGTTTTGGTGATAATTTTAGTTTTGATTTTATTAAATATCTGGGCGCATCGCGTCATTCCGGAAAGACTGACTTTTAATATTGCTTTTTTTCAATTTTTAGGGACAGTAGCCTCATTACCGCATTTTGGCGTTCGCATTCAAGAACTTGGTCTATTGTTTTTGTTATTACTACTGTTAATTATTACTCAGTATAATAAAAATAAAAATTGGCTGATCCTTTTATGGCTCCCGCCGCTTTTATATCTCTGGGCCTGTCTCCACGCTAGTTTTTTGATCGGTTTTTTTCTAGCCGGAGCCTGGTTGGCTATCAAAATCAGCGAAAAGATATTTATTCATTTCTGGGGCGAATCCTGGTTTAATCCCACCCGGCTTTTAAAGAGAAAAGAAATCTTTATTTTTGCCGGTAGCCTGGTTTCATCCTTTGTAGTGACATTATTTACGCCTTATAAATTGGAACTTTATTCTTTTTTGGGAAAAACATATTTTCAGAAAACCTTTTATCAGAATCACATTCAGGAGTGGCTATCGCAATTTTATTTTCCTCTTAACTATTGGCAATTAATTTATTTAGCATTCTTGGTCATGGCTTTGATTTTGGCGGTTTGCTATTCACGCCGCCACGAAAAACATCAGCGTCTTGATTTGTGGGCGTTGTTTCTAGCTGTTTTATTCATCTTTTTAAGTTTTAAATCTCGCCGTCATTTCCCGCTGATGTTTGTAGCGACGTTTATTTTTATGATTGAGACTTTCAGCTTGGCTCTTAAAACGCCTCGGTCTGCAGGCAAAACCCGTTTCAATATTTGGTTGAAATTATATTTATTAATTTGTTTATTTTTGGTTGCCCTGTTTCAGTTAGTGCAAACCAGAATAGTTAGAGACCCTTTTAGATCCTTTTGTCGAACTTATCCTTGCCGGGCTGTCTCGTTCTTGCAAGCTCGTCCGGAATATAATTCTTTCAATCTTCTTAATGACTATGGTTGGGGCGGGTATTTAATTAAGAATTTACCGGAGAGAAAATTGTTCATTGATGGGCGTTTGCCGCAAATTACTATTTCCGATCGGACTTATTTGGAGGAATATTACGAATTTTACAAAAAAGACGGAGCGATTGCCGAAAAGTTAAAACAATATCAAATTAGATTAATTTTAATGCCCGTTCGCGATAGAGATTTTAAGATTAAAAAATGGGAAAAACTTTTTTTTGGTATAAAAGAAGAAGAACTTGGTGCCCGTAATTATTTGAGGGACTATTTAATTGCTTCGCCCGATTGGCAGCCGATTTATTATGACGGAACAGCAGTCGTCTATTTTAAGAAAATATGAAAAGCTTGATCGTTATCCCTACTTATAATGAGAAAAGAAATATCGAGCGATTATTAACAGAAATCGAGCGTTTGACTTTGCCAAATTTAGATATTTTGGTGGTTGATGATAATTCCCCCGATAAAACCGCGGATTTAGTCAGATCGCGACAGAGAAATTCATCGCGGTTATTTTTGTTGGTTAGATCGGCCAAACAGGGCCTGGGATCGGCCTATCGAGCAGGATTTAATTGGGGCTTAGAACGCGACTATGACGTTTTGATAGAAATGGATGCTGATTTGTCTCATGGCCCCTGCTATCTGCCGCTAATCTTGGAAAAGATTAAAAACTTTGATTTTGTTGTCGGTTCGCGTTATGTACCTCAGGGAGGTATTGAAGATTGGGGAAGATTAAGGCGAGGGTTAAGCTATCTAGGGAGCAGTTATGCCCGCTTAATTCTAGGAACAAAGATCAAAGATTTAACTGGCGGTTTTAACGCCTGGCGGAAGGAAATTTTTGAAAAAGTAAATTTAAATCAGATTGGTTCTAATGGATATAGTTTCCAAATTGAGTTAAAATACCGCGCCACGAAAAATAAGTTTACCTATTGTGAAGTCCCGATAATTTTTAAAGATCGTCAGAATGGTCAATCTAAGATTAATTTTAAGATAATCAGCGAAGCTTTTTGGAAAGTACCCGCTTGGCGTTTAACTGATTTGGTTTTCAAATTTAAAAAGTTTATTAAATTTTGTTTAGTCGGCGGCTTAGGGGCAATTATTGATATAGGCTTATTAGCTTTTTTAGTGGAGTTTTTCGCGATTAATGTCCAATTAGCTAACGTTTTTTCTTTTATCGTGGCGGTTATTAATAATTTTGTCGGGAACAAATATTGGACCTTTCGCGATCAAAATCCGCGTCAATATTATCAATTTAGTAAATTTTTTTTAGTTTCTTTGATCGGTTTGTTATTAAACGTTTTTCTTTTAAAATTGTTTATTAACTGGGGAGTTTGGTACTTAAGTGCTAAATTGTTTATTACCGCGTTGGTAGTTCTGTGGAATTTTCTGGCTAATCGATATTGGACCTTCAAAAAATATCCCGATAATGCTTGAGTTCAGCTAAGTTCGTTTGTTTATCCACTAAAATTATTATTAAATCTAAACGCACCGCCTCTAAGTTAAGGTGGTTTTTGTTAACATAATCTAAAATGGCCCGTTTCAGGTTAACTACTTGCCAGCGGGATAAAGGATTTTCTTTGATGCTATCTAAAGTTTTAGTCCGGGTTTTGACTTCAATAAAGACCCAGCTTGTTTTTAGTTGGGCGATAATGTCAATTTCTGGATAACTGACTTTGTAATTAGTGGCGATTAAGCGGTAACCTTTACTTTCCAAATAACGGCGCGCTAAAGCTTCGCCACGTGCGCCCAAAATTTTATTTCTTTCCATAAAAATAAAGAGCCTCTTTGGTAAGAGGCTCTTAAAGAATGAAATGAAGACTGACTTAGGGAAGATATTTCTTTAATTCCTTTTCTGCCTCCCGATTTTTTTTCTGAGCCGGGATGGTCTTGAGGTTTTTGAGAATATAAATTAGCCAGATCAGCATGATAATAATCCAGAGAGCTAGCCAAAAACGTGCCGAGAAAAAGGGCACCATTTCATAATTGATGAAGAGTAAAATTAATCCGATCAGCGCGTTGCTCAAAGAAAAACCGTAAAGGCGTTTTAAAAATCCTCGATAAATACCACCCTTTTTTTTAAATAAGGCAATCAGGAGCGCTAAAACGCCCAGGAGAATGATAAAACCCAAAAAACATTTTTGCCCAGCAGGGATAAGCGTTTCCGGTCTTAAATTAAACCAATAACTCAAGGTTAAAAGATTTGTCATATATTTATAATTTAATTAGAATTAATCCATAATGATAAGGGCCAGCTTCAAATTCTTCCTTAATTTCTAAACCTAGCTTGGTTACGGCTCCCCGCAAAGAGTCTAATTTAACTCTTTTTTCCAGGCTGGGTCCAAAAGGTAGATCCACATTTTTCCATTCAATAATTAATAATTGTCCGCCTCTTTTTAAAAGTCTAATCGCTTCTCGGAGCATTTCGACTTTTTTTTCTGATTGATGCAGAATATTAATCAAGAAAGCGCTGTCTAGGCTGCTGGTTTCTATATTAGTCGCCTTAAAAATTTCTAAATTACTCCAAACAACTTCAATTTGCGGTAAATTTTCTTTTTTAGCCTGTTTTTTTATATCTTCCAGGGTTGATTTTAAAATATCAACCGCGTAAACTTTTCCTTGCCTTCCGACTAAGCGGGCCGAAGGGAAAACAAAAAAACCGAAATTGCCGCAACCTAGTTCGGCGATACGCTGTTTTTCCGAAATAGTCATTTTATTAAGAATCGTCTCAATATTAAACAGGGCGGTTTTCTTAATTTCTAACATATATTTATTAATTATTCAACTAAAATTTGTCTGGTGACAATCTGCTCTTGACTGTATTTTTTTTTCGCTTTAATAACAATATTGTTAAGCCCTTTTTTTAGATTGACTAATTGGGAGAATGAGCCATTATGATTGTTTAGAACTAATTCTCCGTTTATCTTAACTTCCGCCTCGGGAGCAGTTTGGCCGGCAATAGTTATTACATTTTCTTTGATCAGGAGGTTTTTAGGGGGTTGAGTGATTGTTAGATCGGGGGGTAAAATAATTTTTTTGAAATAAAAGATCAAATATAGAAAGCAAATCAAAATTGCCAAGCTAATAAGAATATTGCGAATAATTTTAGGGAAGATTAGAAATTTTCTTCTTTTGACAATCGGTTGGGAAAAGGGATTATCAGTAAAATTAGTATTGATTTTTGTCTGTTGATCCAATAAAAACTCTTTCGGATTTAAACCTAAAAAATTAGCATATTCCCGTAGGAAGTTTTTGCCGTATAAGCCGGCTGGTAATTGATCATAGCGTTCTTCCTCTAAGGCGATTAAGTAGTCGGCCCGGATATTTAATTTTTTGGAGATCGTTTCAATCTTTAATTCTTTGAAGCGGCGCGCCTGACGCAATTTTTCTCCGCAATTACTTTCGGGACTCAATTTTTTAGGAATAAAAGCCACCATGCTGTTTTAAGATTATTTTTAGGGAAATTGAAGTATCTCGCCGTTCCAGGTAATACCCATGGAAGCTAAGACAAATTTAATTATTAAGAAGCTGGCGAAGACGATTAACAGACCCACTGCGGCTGCGACAATTATTTTTCTGGCTTGGCCGATCTTCTCGCTTGATCCGGCTGAAATTAAGAACATTACACCGCCATAAATAAACATTAGCAAAGCCAGAGAGCCGACGATTCCCAGAATCCAGCGTGAAGCATTGATTGCCAAAACTACAAAGTCATTTAAAGCATAGTCGCCGCAATAGGTCGCTCCGCCGACGCAGCCTTCTGTTACTGGCCCGGTCGCTTCTGGAATAATACCTTCTCCGTAAACCGAGGAAAAATTAATAAAAATTAAAGTAAATAACAGGCCGGTAAAAGCAAGTTTTTTTAACATATGATAAAGTTAGGCTAATTAATCGTTTGCCGTACTCGAGCCGCCGCCGTATTAATAATATCTTGCAATTTTTCTCCGGTGTTTTCGATGACCGTGTCGACCATTTCTTTAATTGCTTCTTCGGCCGCGACAACATTTTTGCCCTTGTACCAGCTTCTAGCCGTTAAAACCTGGTCAGCAAACACCCCTATTTCATTATCCGTTCTTTGACTGGCGACTAGAGAGCGTAATGCCGTTGGTCGTTTAGTTTTTTCTAGGTAACTTTTAGCTTGTTCTTCTTTAGCCATGAATTGAATGAAATCCCAAGCCTCGTTTGAATATTTACTTTTTTTGGAAACCACTTCTACCCAATAATTAGCAAAATTAATATTAGTCGGCGGATTGCCTTCAATTTGCGGTAATTTAGCCACGGAAAAATTAAGTTTCGGCGCTTGTGCTTTAATTGTCGCTAGATCATAAGAATAACTGAACATAATTGCCAAATTGCCGCTAATGAACATGTCCAAGGAATTCGGTAGTTCATTATTCCAAGCATAAGACTCTTTGATGGGGTTGGAAAAATCCATATAAAAACGGAGTGCTTCTAGGCCGGGGTTATAATTGTTACCCTTAGCGGATAACGGCACTTGATTAAAAACTACTTGGCCGCCATCATCCATTATTACTGCGCCGTTTTGCATCATTAAGACGGTTAAAATATCGCTGAAACGATTAATATTAGAACTGCCCCCGAGCGCGACGCCTGATTGGAGTAAGCCTTTTTTAGGATCTTGCTTGGTTAATTTTTTAACCGTTTGCAAGAATTCTTTATTCCAATATTGTGGCGGTTGGCTAATGCCGGCGTTATTAAAAAGGTCTTTATTGTAAAACATTGCTAAGGTATCTACCGCGAGCGGCAAACCATAAATTTTTCCGTCTTCTAATAAAACATCACGGCCAACGACGTCGACAAAATTATCTTTTAATTCTTTTAAAGAAAGGCTGTTAGCCGTTCTTAATTCCGGGATTACTTCTTTTTTTACCGTACCTTTAACCACGGGATAAGCCATTGTAATCGTGTCTGGCATGGGGATGAGCTTTGATTGGTACTTTTTAATCCAAGTGTTATGGATAGAAAAAATATCTGGGCCCCGATCTTCGGCTAAAGCGTTCAATAATTCAGTCTCATATTCTTCATAACGGAGTTTGCGGTAATCAATCGTGATAAAAGGATGAAGCGCTTTATATTTGGCGATAATATCCTGAAAGGCGTCAGGGCCGTCAAAAACCCGCCAATAAGTAAGCGTGATCGGTTTCATGGCGTCTTGTGTGACTTTATTAGTTATTTTACAGCCAAAGCCAGCCGTTAAAATAGAAATGCCAATTAGGGAAAGAATCATTATTTTTTTGGACATATATTTATTTTTTTAACTGTTTTTATTATACCAAAAATAGACCGAATATTCCAATTATCTCAATTATTAATTTATTTTGGGGCGATATTGCAAAGCTTCGGCTAAATGTTCTGGCAAAATGTTGGTTTGACCGGCCAAATCGGCGATTGTCCGGGCAATCTTCAAAACCCGAAAATAGGCGCGAGAAGAGAGGTCTAATTTTTCTACAGCTTCTTTAAGAATTCTTTGCCCGGCTAAATCAGTTGTGCAAAAATTTTTAATCGGGCCGATAGTCATTTCAGAATTAGTTAAAAAGGGCCAGTTTTTAAAGCGTTTCCGTTGTTGCATTCGTGATTTGGCTATCCGCTGACGGACAATTTTTGAAGATTCTCCATTTTGCGTCAGTGCTAATTTTTCAAAGGTCAGTCGGGGAACTTCAACGTATAAATCAAAACGATCCAAAATTGGCCCGGAAATTCGCCGCCGGTAATTATTAATTTGTCGCTCATTGCAACGGCAGCTGATTTTTTTATCGCCTTGATAACCGCAGGGGCAAGGATTCATGGCAGCGACTAGGATAAAATTAGCGGGAAATTTTAAACAGCCGCTGGCGCGGTTAATTGTTATTTCCCGATCCTCTAGCGGTTGACGTAGATTTTCTAAAGTGGAACGATTAAATTCTGGAAATTCATCCAGAAAAAGAACGCCGCGATGCGCCAAGGAAATTTCTCCCGGCCGTGGCCAAGAGCCGCCGCCGATTAAGGAAACACTGGAGGCACTATGATGTGGAGCGCGCCAGGGGCGACGGCTAATTAAAGAATTGTTATCTTTGAATTCCCCGGCGACGCTATAAATTTTAGTTATTTCTAATTTTTCGGGCAGGGAAAGAGGCGGTAAAATTCCGGGGATTGTTTTGGCGAGTAATGTTTTGCCTGAACCAGGCGGCCCGATTAATAATAAATTATGTCCGCCCGCCGCCGCGATTTCCAAAGCGCGCTTAGCTTTTTCTTGCCCTTGAACAAGATTTAAATCAAAATCAGAAGTTGGCTCTAGGGCAAATATTTTTCGGGGTGATGCGGGGTTTATTAAGATAACTCCGCTCAAATGATCGGTTAATTGTTTTAGATTTTTAACCGGAAAAATTGTTAAACCAGCCACTAGATTAGCTTCGGCTGTATTTTTTTCTGGGAGAAATAAATTTTTCAGGCCGATTTGCTTAGCTTTTAAGGCGATTGCCAGAATTCCATTAATTGGTCTGATTTCACCGTCTAAAGATAATTCGCCGGCGATCAAACAATCTGAAAAAGAAATTGAAAAATTATTTTTTAAAGCTAGAATACTAATTGCTATCGGCAGATCATAAGCCGGACCATGTTTTTTTAAATCAGCCGGCGCTAAATTAACCGTAATTTTTCGACGCGGGTAAGATAAGCCACAATTACGTAAAGCGCTTTTAACCCGCTCCTTAGCTTCGGAGACAGCCGTATCTGGCAAACCGACAATACTGATTTGTCCGAAGTCGCCGCCTCCGGCATCCGCTTCAACTTCAATAATTTCCGCGTCTAGACCAATCAAAGCAGTTGATAAAACTTTTGTGGCCATAAATAAACAATGAATAATAAAAAAATCACTTTTTGAAAAAGTGATTTTATTATAGCTAATTGAAGATAAAACTAAGTTAAAGTTTTTCTAAAAAAAATCTTTATTTTTTATAATCGTCCAGTTTAATACTGAGTAGCTTGCTGACACCGTCTGATTCCATAGTGACGCCGTATAAAATACTGGCTTTACGCATGGAGGCGCGATTATGTGTAATGACAATAAATTGTGTTTTATTAGATAGATCGTCGAGAATCGTTGCCAGACGTTCAGAATTAGCCTCATCTAAAGCGGCGTCAACTTCGTCAAGAACGACAAATGGAGATGGATTCGCGCTAATAATAGCACAAATTAGAGCAATGGCCGTTAGAGCGCGTTCTCCGCCGGAGAGCATAGAAACGACCTGAATTTTTTTGCCCGGCGGCGTCGCCTGAATATCAATACCAGCCAAGCCGACAGCGTTATATTTCTTTAAAAATTTAAGTCGTTTTAATTTTTCATCAGTTTCATTTTTAATTTCGGTTTCCGCTGGCGTTAAGCCACTACCCGTCGTCATTCCGGTTTGGCCTTCTCTTGGCGCCGCCGAATTGTTTTTAACCTCCTCTTTTTCCAAGTCGGCAATCATGATTTTGGAGATTTTTGCCGTGCCGCCGTTAAATAGAATTTTAAAATAATCATTAAACTTTTCGGAAATTACCTTAAATTCGGAATCAAAGCGGTTTTTAATATTCACATCAAGTTCATAAATAATTTCTTCCAAGGATTTAACCGCCTGGTTCAAGTCCGTTGTTTGCGTATTTAGAAAATCATAGCGTTCCTTTGTCTCTCGATATTCTTTTTCGGTTTCTGGATCAATGCCGCCGATTTGTTCCAATTGGTTCTTCAACTCATTGATTTTTTTGTTTAATTTGTCATAGTCAATTTCACTGGCGGTCGCTTGATGGTTTTTAATTATAGTTAAATCAAGTTCATCGTTTCTGATATTCGCTTCTAAGTCCTCCAATCTTGTTTCCTGCCGCGTAGCCTTAATTTTTAATTCGTTTAACTCTACGTTTAAAGAATTTATTTCCGTCTGCAGTCCTTGTAAATTCCGCTGGTAATCAAAAATTAAAGATTTTTCCTGATCTTTAGCGCTGTTTAATTTAGCCAGTTCATCTTCTAAGTCTTTTATTTGTTTGTTTAAAATTTCTACTTTTTGTTCTAAATCATTTTTTTCCTGAGTGATTTTAGCGGCTTCCGGCGGTGTTGTTTTTTTAGCGATTTTATTTTTAATATCAGCCAGGTCGTCGGTAATTTGCAATTTTTTTTCTTCGCTCATTTTCAATCTTTCGTTCTTGGCCGCTAATTGGTAATGTAACTCGTTTAAAGCCGCGGTCAGAGTCTGCTTTTTCTCATTAAGAGCAATAACATTTTCTTGAATTTCTTTTATTTCTTGAAGTTTTTTAGAATCCTCGGTCGTTAACCAACCCTTGATTCTTTCTCTAAAGCTGTTCTTCGCTTCTTGGAGTTGATTCTTAATAACACTTAAGTCTTCCTGATTGCTAATTTCCTCCAAACGTTCTAAAAATTCGGTGATAATTTGATTAACTTCGGCCTTGGTCTGCTCTTTGCGTTCTCCGCCGGAAATTCCCTGGCTAACTGTTCTTAGTTTATTATTAGCTAATTCTAACTCTTTATTGAGTTGATTTAATTGATTGTTTAAATCTTTTTCGGCTTCATTCTCTTGGGATTTTTTTAGCGCCAAAAGTTCCTTATTGATTTTTTCCAGCTCTAGGCTTAATTCCGTCTGCTTGCCGTTAAGCCAAGAAAGATCAAACTGACCCTGCGTTTCCAGGCTGATTTCCAATTCCGCCTGGATTTTAACTAATTGTTTATGTAGTTGGTTTTTAGAGTTATATAATTCTTGTAGACGTGGTTTAAGTTCGTCAATCTCTTGATTGTTGTCAGTTACCTTTATTTTATTAAGCTCCTCACTTAATTTAGCGAGCTTCTTTTCCCGATCAATTTTTATTTTTTCCTGACTTAAATAATTAGTATTAAAAGTATTTAAACTGTCATCAATTTCCTGCCAGAGAGAATGGTAATAATTCAATTGGCCGGTTTTGAGTTCGGTTTCAATTTGGCTGCGCTTGTTTAGCTTATCCACTTGTCGGGTCAAGCTTTTAAGCCGCGGCTTAATTTCCGCTAAAAGCATTTCTACCTGCTGTAAATTTTCATAACTGCTTTCCAGTTTATTCAAAGCGGAATCACGTTTGATTTGAAATTGCTTCACGCCAGTTGCTTCGTCAAAAAAATCTTTGCGTTCGGCTGCGGAAGTGTTTAAAAAATTTTCCACCATACCCTGGCCGATAACGCTGTAAGTCTTTTGACCGAAATTCGCCTTCGCTAGAAGCATTTGGGTGTCGGCCAAGCGAACCCGATTATTGTTTAATAAATATTCGCTTTCCCCATTTCTAAAAATCCGGCGGGTGATAGTAATTTCCGGACAGTTGGAAATAATCTGATCTAGATCACTTTCCGTAGCGGCAGTCTCAGGAGCCTGACTTTTATTCTGGATAGCATCCGCATTATTCAAATGCAAAGACACTTCGGCCATACCGAGTTGATTTTTTTGATCCGAGCCGGAAAAAATAACATCTTCGCTTTTTTTGCCGCGGAGAGTTTTGAGACTTTGTTCGCCTAAGGCCCAGCGGATAGAATCGGCTACGTTAGACTTGCCAGAACCGTTCGGGCCGACAATAGCTGTTAAACCTCGCTTATGGTCGCTGATTAAACCGGAAAAAATTAGTTTGTTCTTGTTGGCGAAAGATTTAAAGCCTTGAATTTCCAATTTTTCTAAATACATAGTCCACTATTTGATTTAAGATTTTTGATATATAATAATATAATAAAGGTTTATTTCTAAAAAGACAACTAAAATTATGATTATTTCCTTAAGTGGCGCCATGGGTTCCGGCAAAAGTACAATCGCGCAGAGATTGGCCGACAAATTAAATTGGCCACGGTATTATATGGGAGGAATTAGAAGAGAAGCGGCCAAAAAACGTGGGCTGACCCTGGAAGAATATAATAAATTGGGCGAAACCGATCCGACGACCGATTATGAGGTTGACGAAGTCTATCAAAAAGAGTTAGCGCGGCGAGAGGCTAATTTTATTATTGAAGGTCGGACCGCCTGGCATTTTCTGCCCCAATCTTTAAAAATTTACTTAGATGTCGATCTGGAGGTGGGGGCTAAACGTATTTTTGGCAATTTACAGCAAAAAAACGACCGCAATGAAGCCAAAAATCTGGCCACTTGGCAGGCGGTTAAGGCGAGTAATGAAAAACGGATTAAAAGCGATCGGGCGCGTTACCAAAAATATTACCAGATAGATGTTTATGATCGCAAAAATTACGATTTTTATTTAGATACCACCAATTTAGATCAAAATCAGGTTTTTCAAGCGGTTTATGAATGGGTAAAAGCCAGCCTTGACAAGAGGAAAAATTAATTATAATATTAGACAAGATTTACCTAAATTAAAAGTCATTTTAAACGAGATTTGAACGATCTCGTTTATATAATAAATAACCATATGGTTGAGACAAAATTAGAATTAAAACCCGGGTTGACCGTCAGAGTCTACCAAAAAATCAAAGAACTAAACTCTAAAGGAGAAGAAAAAGAAAGAGTCCAATACTTTGAGGGGATGATAATTGCTCGTAAGCACAATAAAGAAATCGGGGCGACGATTACCGTACGCAAAGTTTCCGATGGCGTTGGCGTGGAAAAGATTTTCCCTTTAAATTTACCAACGATTACCAAAATTGAGATTAAAAAAGAAGCGAAAGTCAAACGAGCCAAATTATATTATTTACGCGGCGAATACAAAAAGAAATTGAAGGAAAAAGTCGTCAAATAGACGACTTTTTTCCGGTTGTCTTTTGAGCGGGCGCGAGTGCTGTAATTGGTAGCCAGGCTGGCTTGAGGTGCCAGTGCCGCAAGGCGTGGAGGTTCGAGTCCTCTCTCGCGCACGGTTTGTTTAAAAGAATAATTTTACATTAGGGCGCATAGCTCAGCTGGTTAGAGCACTTCGTTTACACCGAAGGGGTCCAGGGTTCGAATCCTTGTGCGCCCACACAAACAAAAAACAGACCCCTTGGTCTGTTTCTTTAAGTAAAGCCTGCTGATAAAAGATGAGCAGGTTTTGGCTAAAGGTTTTTAAGCGTTTAGTTAATTGTTTGTAGTGCCTGTTTTGTTAATCTAAGCGCCTGAAGAATTCTTTCGTGAAAATAGATAATTTCATTTTTAGTCAGTGGTAAAAAACGGTCACTGCCCATAAAGATAGAGTTAAAAACTAGGTATCCCTGTGGATCGCTTTTAAAGTAGCCCCCGTTTCCTTTTTCATCAGTGATATAGGCAAACTTTTTTTTATCGCAAAAAAGAGAAATAGAGAAGTTTTTTCTCCGAAATAAGTAGTTATCTATAAATATCTGTAAGCCAAGACGAGGATAGCTGATCGAACATAAATTTTTTCCTTGTTCGATGACTTGAAAGTGATCGCTGGTTTGAACTTGATCGCAAGCTTTTTTTAACAAGTCTTTAAAACAAAGGCAAAGATCATAGGGGTTAACGTTTTCCAAATCAGTAGAATTTTCCGCCAAAAGAGAATCAAGTTGATCTTGCCCTTTCGTCGTAGCACTCAGTAAAAGCCAGATAATCGGTAATAGTACTAATAGTTTCTTTTTCATGGTTTTTTCCTCCAGATTTTATATTGTTAAAATGTACAAATTATTTGTAAATAAAGATATAATCCTTTTTAAAGCTGCCGTCAATAGTCGTGGCTTTATTTTTTTAAGATAATCAGATAAACTAAAGATATGCGGACAATTGTTACAAAAAAAGAAATAGAAACTTTTAATTTAGGGCTAAAATTAGCTAAAAAGTTAAAAGGGGGAGAAGTCTTGGCTTTAGTCGGTGATTTAGGCGCCGGTAAGACAAAATTGATTCAGGGATTAGCTAAAGGTCTGGGGGTGAAAGTTAAGGTAAATAGTCCGACTTTCAATATTTTAAAAATTTATCAAGTCGAAACTCAGCATCCGGGGTTAAATAAGCTCAGTCGGGCAGTAAAAGTTTTTTGCCATATTGACGCTTATCGCTTAAGATCAGAAAAAGATTTAATTAGTTTGGGGGCGCCGGAACTTTTTAATCAGCCGGAAGTTGTGACGGCGATTGAATGGGCTGAAAAAGTGGAAAAAATTTGGCCGAAGAAAACTGTGGTTATTAGAATTAAGCATTTAAACGAGAAGCAAAGAGAAATAATTATTAAATAAATATATGCCTTATATTAGTGATTTACAATTTTTTCATGATTTGGATAAAAATCCAGAAAATGAACCAGAGTCTTTCCATGGGGAAATTGATAAAGAAAAAAAAGAGGATGAAGGAGAAAAGAAGTGGAATCAAGAGAAAAAGCCGGAAAATTTTTCTAATGATATGGTTGATCGGTACGAGGAAGCAATTAATTTAGTAAAGAACTTTTCTCTTAAGAACCAGTTTAAAGAGGATTTAAACGAAGCGGCGATTATTGATAGTCGCAAGGAAACTATTTTAATATTACTACGAAGAATTTTAGATGATATTGAAAGGTACACTAATCAAATAGGCTCGCTCAGATTGGCGCGCTTAACTAACTATGATACCTCGCAGGAGTATCAAGACGCGATTGGTCGTTCTGATGTTGCCCGCCGGAGTATCCACAATAAATTAATTAGTGATTTAAAACTGGCCATGAAATTAATTAATGTCAGCTTTAACAAGGATTTTCCCGCTGAGCAGAGAATTATAGAAGAAAAAAAATATGCCGACCGAAAGAGTCTATCGGACAAACAAATAGGCGAAGCCCTCTCTAAAAGAGAATTTGTAAAATTTCCTAACGGTCCAGGAGTTTTTATCAACTGGGAAAATTGTCCTAAGGAACCGGAGCAAGAAAGAAAATTTATTATGGACTGGGCGATCGCCTTCTACAATGATTTGAGTAAGCTGCGAGAAGAAATAGATGGAGATATACAAAAGGAACCCTCGCGGATTCCTTAAAATACCTTTTTTAATGGTCTCTTTTAGCCCCGCGTTCAATAATTTTTAAACTGATGGGGCGGACTATTTTTATATAAACCTCCTTATCAGAGAGAGCGGTGAGCTCTTTTTTTTGATTGGGGTTTAAGAAAATCAGCTTATTACGGAAAGAGACAATTAATAGGGAACATTGGGGCGCGACCACATTAGTAAATAATTTTTCAGCGTTAGCTTCAAATACCGTGTTGGTAATTTTTTTGCAAAGCTTAATTATTTCGGCATGTTTTTTTTCGTTGCCCAAAATTTCCTCCTTAATATTTTTTTCTATCAAAAGAACCTCCTCTTATGTTAAACAATAAAACTATCGCTCCTAGACTGATCATCACGTCAGCTAAATTAAAAACGGTAAAATATTTCAATTCCAAATAATCAATTACATAACCGTAAGCGAAGCGGTCAAGTATATTACTTATAGCACCAAACAAAATTATTGTCAATAGAAAGATGGTTGATTTTTGGTTATTTTTTTTAAATATTAGGTAAAATATTAGATAAATTAAAGCTAAAATAATCAGGCTAATAAGGATATTTAGAATCTGCCCTCCTAGTGGCAAGGAAAAGGCTATATAATAATTAGCCGTAAAATTAAAGGAAAAAATATTGCCGAGCAGTTTAAACGGCTGTTCTAAATGACGGTTAAGAGCTAAGTATTTTAAATAGCGGTCGGCTATAAAAAATATAGCTATCATTAGAATAATAGCTATATTTTTTAAATATATTTTTGTAGTAAATTTATTCATTTTCTTGAAGCTCGGTTTTACAAGAAATGCACGAACTGGCAGTCGGGCGCGCTAAGAGACGTTTTTCCGCGATTGGTTTACCGCAGTATTTGCAGGTGCCATAAGTTCCCTTGGCGATTCTATCTAAGGCCTTATTAATATCTTCTAGGCTTTTTTCCATAACTTTTTCCGTGACAATATTGGTGGAATAGTCACTAATTTCTTGAGCATTTTCATCGGGCTTATCTCCGTATTCAGGGAATTTAGTCGTCGTATTATCAGCTTCATGACTATCTTTTCTCGATATTTCGCTAAGATCATGCAAAATTTTCTTTTTTTGGTCTAAAAGTTGTTTTTTTATTTCTTCAATTATTTTGTTGTCGGCCATTTTTTCCATATTATCGTAAATTAAAAAAACTATATCAAAGTTAGTTTTTATAGTTAAATTATAGCCTGGTGAAGGTTTTTTGTCAATTTAGAGTATAAAAAGAAAACTGCCGGTAACATGGGCAGTTTTCGCGTGTTCAAAAGTAAAGAATATTATGATTTAGCCATTTCTATGGCTTCCTCAAGACGGAGATCGGCGGTTTCTTTCGGTTTCGGCAAAACGATTTCCGGTAAACCCCCCTGAGCTGCCAATTGGCAAGCCAACAGGAAGCCGTCTTTCCCGGAAAAAAAACATTCACCATCTTTGTAGGTGACTTTCGTTCCAGGCACCTCCGAAATTGACAGTTGAGCTGCTAAATTATGTCGTCCCGTTTCATCTCCTAAGTCTTCAAAGGCAACGCCGATGACTCTGATTTTCGCATCTTTAAGTTCATAACGGAGATAGGCATCGCAGGTGCCGGTCAGATGGTTAGCCCATCCCGCCCCGATAATAGCTGTTTCAATATCCATATTACCTTTTGATAATCTCCTTAAAAGACTTAAAGTAGCTTCAGTGTTGCGATGAATACTACGGATATAAACGCCAATAACTTCAACTTCGGGATGGTTCTTTAAAAACTCTAAACCCGGAAGGCATTGCTTGAGGTCACTGGCCGAGCCAATAATAATTACAATTCTTCTTTTCATTTTAGCGTCTGGTTTTAATTAAAAAACATACATTTCTTCTTTTTGGTACGTTTCCAGGGGTACGCCGGTCAGCCATTCGAAAATGGTTAAATAGCGTTTCGTGGTTTCAGCGATAATTTCCTCAGGAACGATAAGGCCGTGGATAAAGGCGAGGTGTTCGGGATTTCCCGGCTTCAATTTTTTAATACCGATAATCGTTTCCCCTTCGTTGTCGGTAAACGGAGTCGGCACTTTTTCGCCCCAGTCCCTAACAATCTGTTTGTCGTAGAAAATCGGGTCGCGCTTTTCTTCAATAGCTTTTTTCCAATCTTCTTCTGTGCTGAAACGGGAAGAATCAGGAGTCAGAACTTCATCCACGATCATATTGGGGGCTACTTCAAACTTAGTGTCCAGAATCATTATGCCTTTTTTGATGGCGTATTCGTAGGCACTTTCATAGGCATAGGCCGACAGAGTTTCGGTTTCCCGACCGATATTACCCATTTCCTGGTAGTAATATTGGGCGTTAACATTAATATCGTGCCCCACTTCTTCCTTGGTTGATGGAGTAAAGAGCGCCGGGTCTAACTTTGACCATTTAGTCAGCCCCTGAGGCAGCACATGCCCTCCGGCTGTTCCAGTTTCTTGATATGTCGACCAGACTGATCCGCCGATGCAACCGCGGTAAATCATCTCAAAAGGGAAAATTTTTCCCTGCATGTTTTTAACCAGCAAACAGCGTTCCAGCGGTAATTCAGGGAAATTTGACCTTTTCAAATCATAAGCGCCGTTAGCACCACGTTTGATTTTAGAATAGATCAAGTGGCAGGGAACTTCGGGCATAACTTTTGTCAGCCAGAAATGGGTGAGCGCGGTTAAAACCTCGCCCTTTTTAGGCACCGAAGCGTTAAGCACGGAATCAAAGATGCTTATTCGGTCAGTAGCGACGAACAGAAGTTTGGATTCGTCGAGAAACCAAGTGTCTCTTACTTTTCCTTGGGTGGTAAGCTTTAACCCTTGTCCTGACAAATAGTCAGTCAAAGGATTACGTTTTAGGTTTTGTGGTAGTGTTGCCATTTCATGATTTTTTAAATTAATACTGAATTTTTGAGTTATATCTTGAGATTGTTTTTAAAGAGCAATAGAATATATTATAGTATCATTTTTAAGCTCTTTGTCAATTAAATTAATTTAATCATCTTTTGACAAAAAAAATTCTTTCTGCTATGATTTTTTTGTGGCTAAAGATAAAAATAGCCACTTTTTAGAACAATTTGGAGTGGTAGCTCAGTTGGTTAGAGCGCCTGCCTGTCACGCAGGAGGTCGCGGGTTCGAGCCCCGTCCATTCCGCCAACAAAAACAACCTGCCCTGCGGCAGGTTGTTTTTGTTAATGTTGGAAACGACGGGGCGAGAAAGGCGAGGCGATGTGCACTTGTGCACCGCCGAGCCCAGGGTGGTGAGCCCCGTCCATTCCTATCTCCCTTTGATTTTGCTATAATTTAAACATAATTAATTAATAAAAAAACTATGTCAGAAGTACAAATGTTTCAAATCTTAGGATTGTTCTATTTTGCCGCTGGCTTAGGGATGATGATCAACCCGGGATTTTTTAAAAAAATGTTAGGGAATATGGCCGAATCTCCCCTGGCGATTTATTTAGGCGCGATTATGGCCTTAGCCGTCGGTTACTTATTAGTCACCTTTCATAATGTTTGGACATTACATTGGACAATTCTAATTACTATTATTGGTTGGGTGGCTTTAATTAAGGGATTATTTATTTTAGTGTTTCCTACATCTTCTATTAAAATGACTTCTAAAATGGGAGAAAAAATGTTAACTTTCGGTGGAATTATCGTCGCCATTCTCGGAGCGGTTTTAATCGTGCTAGGATTTTTTACTCGTTAAAATTCTTAAATAAATAAAAAAGACCCTGTTTAATAGATAGGGTCTTTTTTAATTGTGCCTCCAGGGGGAATCGAACCCTCATCTTGAGCTCCGGAAGCTCACGTTCTATCCGTTGAACTATGGAGACGTTATTTTTCTTCTGGCAATTAAGAAAATTATAAGTGATGAATTAGTAACTGCTAGGGCTACGGCGTAAAAGACCGTCACGAAATTATAGGTGTTTAACGCGCCCAGGGAAAAAAGAAAAGCTAAGGAAGAAAACAAATAAGAAAGAAGCGGTTCGGAGTTTGGTTTAAGATAGGATTTTCTAAAAGTCGGAATAAATCCTAAGCCGTCAATCACGGCCGCTAAAATTACGGAGATAACGGCATTTTTGGTAAAAATATAAAAAATTGTGATGATTAATGCGGCGCCAAAAACCAGTTGATCGCTTCTGGTGATGTTTTTTTCTTTTTGGAAAAGAGCATAAAGCGCGACCATAAAACAAAGGAAAGACTCTAAGCCAAAAACCCAGGCGCCTTGTCCGCCGCCAGAAGTCAGGGATAAAATAAATCCTAAACCGGTTAGTAATCCCCAGGTGAACCAAGAAAAAATATGGGGCGAAGCCCGCTTTTTTACTATACTCAAAAAATAAGGAACGTAAATTAGTAAGCCTAAAATCAACGAAACAATTGTAAAAGTATTTTTTAACATGTGAATTTAAGAAAATATTTTTTCGGCTCTAGTTCGGCCGCCACTATTTTTTTCCAGTCCGTTTTAACTTCAGACAATCTTTTTATTTCTGACCCGTCTAAAAATAAGGGGTCAACCATTCGTGATTTGAGCTTAATTTCTCTGGCGCCGGCTTGAGGTTTATTTTCAACCGGAATTTTATTTTCCATTTTTTCAAATAATAACTTTAATTCGGGATCGGTTTGATGAAACCGTAATGTTTTTTCTAGAATTTGGTTATCAGTTGTATAAAGATCCGCTTCTTGAAGGTAATTTTTTTCTAGAGCGTAGCGTAAATAGTCGCCCACCGTTAAATGCATTGTCGCTCCCGTCAAACTAGCCCAATAATCATGGTTTAACTTTAAAAATAATTGCGCGTATTTTTCCGCTATTTCTAAGTTTTTTAGAACCCAATTATTATCCTTGATTACTAAATTATTTAGAAACTCTTGGGCTTCGGTCTGTGAAATATTTTGGTAAATAAGCGCCGTGCGCAGAGAATAATCAAGCCGATCGGCGCATAATTCCGGTAGCTCGCGTTCTTTTAATAAAAAGTGGTCATCATCTAAAAGATAGTTAGTCTTTAAATTGTATTTCTCTATAATTTTCGGCAGAGATGATTTCTTAACGAAACTCTCAAAAATGTTATCTTGATGGCTCTGCTTGCCACCGTCACCGCCGATTAAAACATAATCAATACAATGCGAAAAGACGGAATGCGAAACGTCGTGGATTAAGCCGGCTATTTGTTCTTCCAGCGGCGCACCATAAGTTTTTAACAACCAATAAACGCCCAAAGAATGGTCAAAGCGGCTAAAGACCTGGCCCAAGGGATGATAGGGTTGCGTGTAGCCGCCCTGATCAACACCTTTAAGTCTTTGCAGTTCCGGAGAATTAATCAGCTCTAAAATAACCGGTTCGGTAATTTCTATTTTTCCGTAAAGTTTATCTTGAACAGTCATAATATCGTTTCTGGTTTAATCAATTGATTGAAAAAAATCGCAGTGCGCGGTCGGCGGCACTTCGCTTTTCGCTTCGGTACAAATATATTTACCGTTTTCCAACTTAAAACTAGTGCAGTTTTGGCATTGGGCGGCTTCGTTGGGGTAATCGCTGACAAAGTCAGCTTCAATTTCGTGTGACATAAAATTAAATAAAATTAAGAAAAAATTTTCGCTAAAATTAATAATAACGCTAGGACAAAAAAATATTCCTGATTCCAAAAATGTATCCCAGAATAAATACAGCCGGAAAAACCAAATAAAAGAGAACTAAATGAATTTTTTCGGCTAAACTAATAAATAAAATAGTTTTCCTAAAAAGAACGAGCCAGTATTAGCGACTAAAGATAGGGCTAAAGCTTCTTTTAATTGTATTTTGAATAATTGTCTATAAATAATGGCTTCAATAAAAATAACCAGTAGCTCTCCAAAAAATACATAATACCCGCGATTTAGAACAAAAGCCGGCAGAATAAACCACAAATAAGGCAGAGTTAGAGCAGAAGCCAGGGCGGAAATAAAAATAATTTGCGAAATTTTTAGTTCCGATTTTTTATAAAAATATCTTACTATAACAAAAGTTAGGGGTACTTCAATTATTAAGGTTAGCAATAACGCATATAAAAAACTGACTTCGTAAGACATAAATTATTGGCAATTTTTAGCGGGAAAAATTTTAAAAAAACAAAAAACCGATCGCCAAAACACCCGGGTTCTTGCTGGTTTAGTTCCTGGCTGATTTTCCAAAGTTGATGAAGAATTAGCGGCAGTACTTGAGGCTTGAAAAGTCTCAATTCTTTGTTGGGAGCCGTCATTATAATCGGTAATTCTTTTCGATTTATACCAGCTCAATTTACCTTTAGAATTTTTGATTAAAGAATATTCTAAAGTTTCTTTAATTAAAGGATCGGTATTACTAACTTGGCCGTCTGCCGACTCAACGTGTTCAACCAGCAGTTCCAGATTTTTTGGAGAATAAACATTGTAGTATATAGTTTTGCCGTTTAGATCCTTTCCGGAAGAAGCTACTTTTTTTGTGTTTAATTTTAAATTATCTAAATTCAGAGCAGTGAATTTTTCTGAAGTAGTCCAAAAAAGGTCTAGTTTATTAAATTTGTACCCCTTGGTCAGGCATTCATTATTCTTGACCTTATAAGCGATATATTCTTTTTTTGTGCCGTTAGGGAGACTAACCATGGGGCCGGTATAAAAACCAATTAGAACCAGGTCGGGGAACTTATCAAGATTGACAATTTTTACGCAACGCCGGACTTGATGTTTGTCGGAATCTATTAAATCCGCCAGGACTAAACGTGGGGCGAAGATTAAAAAAGAAAACAAGAAAATTATGACTCTTAGTTTCATAGAATTAATGTTATATATCGTGATTTTATTATATCACGTTATTTTAAGACAATAAAACCTTATAAAAAGCCCTTATTTAGGGCTATTTACAATCCGCGGAGAGGGTGGGACGTAGTTGGAACGGTAATTATAAAAACTAAATACCAATTTTGATCGACCAATATATGGCGATAGCAAGAGGGAGTAAAGCAAGTATCCACCAAATAGCTCGAGAATACTTTAAGCCCTTTTTATAGTTTTTGTCTACCCCTTTTTTATCAATACTTAATTCTGGCCACAAATTTAATAATTGAGTCCATTTCATATTTCTACCACTCCCGGAATTATTAATTAATTTTTCCCACTTATCAACCTTCGATCCAAAAACCAGAAAAAATACCGTTGAAATTAATATTATTATTATAACGGTTACGAAAGTTGATTTAGCTTGTAGCAAGTCTACATTATCTGAGATAGATATCAAAGAAATAAACTCTAAAATTATTAAAAATATTATAAAAACAATTAATAACCTTGCCAATAAAGAATATCTCTTTTTTGCCTTATCATCCTTCATAAATTTATTAATTTAATTAAAGTAAATAAAATAGCAAGAAAGCGGCGACAACTAAAAAGATGACACCAAAAATGACGAGTTTCTTAACTCTATGAATAGTTTTTTTCTTCTCCGTATCGCTTAAAAGAGAAAATTCTTTTCCCACTAAACCCGTTTCTAAAATTTTGGAGTACTTAGCCCCCTTTCTTTTACTAAAAGCTCTATAAGTTGAAAATACTAAGCATATAAGCGCGATGGCTATTATTCCCCAAATAAAAAATTTAGCTTGCTGCCGAGAAAGGCTGTCAAAAAAAATATTGATAAAAGATTTTTCCGGGGAAGCAGTTTGGTACTTAAAATAGTATATCCTAAATAATAAAATTATAAGAATATAAAAAATAACTTGCGCCCAAATGATTAATCGATTTTTTTTATTCATATTTTTAAAGATAATTCGCGGTAACTTTGATGATTTTTAAAAACATATTGAATAGAAACCTTTGCGGAGAGGGAGGGACGTAGTTGGAGCAGTCTTTCAGACTAAAGAATTCAATTTTTCCTTATAAAAACTTATTCTAAATTTATATTTTTTAGGCATAGTCTCTTTAAGGTAACTATTTATGGTATCAGCCATAACCAGAATAACCAGCCCCACAATATATTGAGGCATTTTCTTTTTTAACCCATTAAATTGCTGTTCCAAATTTTTATTATCTGGTTCCACAATTGAGTGTAAATAGGAATGTTGTTTGATGATTTCTAGAACAAAATTTTTTTCGGAAGCAGAGAAATTAAATTTATTAAGAATTTTTTTAGATTTAGCCACACTTATTTTTTCATGCAGTGGAAATGATGATTTATCACCTGATTTTATTATAGTTTCCTTTTTGCCTAAATCGTGTAGAATAACGGCTAAATATATTAAATCTTTAATTTGGTATTTATCAACTTTTTTGTTAAGATATTTTGATATTTTATCACTACTTTTAACAAAAAATTTAATATAGTTTGATAGAACTTTTAAAGTATGGTCAAACGTCGATTCATTATGATGCCAATTATTGTTTTCAATGACGTTTTTTAATTCGTAAAATTCCGGTAGCTCGTTTAGTAACCTATTAAACACGATCTTTTTAATTGTCAGATCATTAATAGTCATCATAATTTATATCGTTTATTTAATTATATCATACCACCTCGAAGCGATAAACTCATTGTTAAAAATAGCCCATGTTTAGGGCTTTTTATAATCTGCGGAGAGGGGGGCAGAAATGGTATTTTAAAATACTAATCGTTTAATTTTTCATTCTTAGCGATTACTTAATTCTTTAATCGCTGAGACGGCAATGTATCTCGCATATATTGATTTGGGCAATAATTCAAGAAGGAGCCCAAAAGAATTTATACATTTTTCAATTACGGTAAAAGGCCAACTTTGCTTAGTCACAAAACGAAAATGAAAACGACTCAAATACATGGCGGCCTCAACGGTACACCCATTATTTCTAAAAACTGTTTTAATAGTTTCTTTATTCATTGCCGAAAATTCATGATTTTTTAGTACCTCTGGCTCGAATATTTTATAAAGAAAATAATATAATGGCGATTTTAAATTTGGAACATCAATTATAATATGTCCGCCATCTTTAGTGAGCCTAATATGATTAATTAATACTTCTTCCCAATTTTTAAAATGCTCAATAAAACCGAAGGAACACACAATATCATATTGTTGTTTTGATGAAAAATTTAAAAAATCAGACTGATAAAATTGACCAATCTTATAGCCTTCATTCTTCAGCCAGTCGGACATGGCTGGATTTGTTTTTGAGAATGAATCGATTCCGTTTAGAGTATAGCCGAGCTCTCCGAAAACAGCCAAAAATTTACCCGGATAGCAGCCAATTTCAAAAACATCGGCCTTGGTTGTGGCGCGAACTTCGGATTCAATCCATCGTCGAATAGGATGGCGACTGGAAGCAATGCTAAATTTCTTTTCAGGCCAATGATCATTCCAATATTTTGAACTTGCGACACACTTTTGATTTTGAATATTGTTTCCCATGATTTTAACAAGGTTTTAACCGTGGAGAAGAATGAACATAGTTGGAGCTTACTTTTCTCTGTTGAATCGATCTAATAAATAAAGAGACGCATCAGCGACAGACTTTGATCTAAAAAATGGCAGTCCATGATTAGCTTCTCTGCTAGGGACAATCATTCGAACATAAGGGCTTTGTTTAAAAACATTATTTTTCAAATATTGTTCTCTTAAACGAATATTATTTTCCGCACCTTCTTTGATGGGGGCAATTTCTTCTTTGCTAGAAACTGAATCATCGGCCCCATTAATCAATACTATTGGCACCTTTAAGTCGGCTGCCCGCGGGTTTGAATGTGAAGCCTCAGTAATTCGCCTTTTGAGCTGACAAATATGGCCTGGGGACAAAATTGTTTTTTTGGCCGTATTTAAGTTGACATCAGCCGCAACTTTTACCCATTGAGCAAAATTAGAAATTTTATCTTTGTTTTTTAGTAGATTTTTAGGAGTATTTACAAATGAATCATTAATCAAGTGAGATGTTAATTCCTTCGGGCTCTGTTCATAGAGTCCTAGAGGGGCTAATAATATAAGTCCTTGAATCTTAATTTCCGGATCTGTTTGCAAAATTTGGGCAATATTAATAGCCCGATCGCCGCCAATTGAATACCCCACCAATTTTATTTCTTTAGACCCAGTTTCCTTAATAAATTTACTGATGGCGGTTGCTTCTTCATAAAGCATATCGTTTTCAGTTGATTGGGCGGCGTTTTTTTTGGAATCAGCGGTGATAATATAAGTTAACTCTTGTGAACTATTAGAAAATTGTTGACTTAAGGCTATGGTCGTTTTATCTTTTGTTTCAGCTTCCCAGCCCGGCAATAAAATAACTGCCCCATTATGATCTATATTTTCTTTATCCTTATCCTTCGGATTAATCTCCCTATAATTTACTGTTACTGTAATTCCAGATTCAAGATCATACTCTTTGCTTTCGGTTTTTTTATTTGGCTCTATATGAGGTATTTTTTCTAGATTGAATAGATTATTAGACATATATTTTATTAAATGCGAGGGGCTAAGGGCGCTATTTGAACTTTTTGTCAGTAAAATATCTAATATTAACTAAATAGTCTCTACCGTTCGCCACTGCTTGAAATAATTACACAAGTTTTCATTATTCAATGAAAATACAAAAGCCCCATCAATTATTTGCTTTTCGTTCTGGGGAAATAGAATTCTTTCAACTTGCCAATTAACCACACAAGAATTCTCTTTAATAGATAAATTAGTAAACCCTTCGTTCATAAGTTTGGCAAAATTGTAACTGTGGAACAATCGGATTAAACATCGAAATTTGAAGATGTTTTAATGGGTTTTGAAAGCCTTTTTCATCGAGGCATGTGGGCAAGTTATTTGACTGTTCTTTTAATAATTAAGTCAATTTCTGGATTTTCCGATTTTAGATTTTCAATTACTTTCTTTGCAACAGAATCTACCTCCATATACTCATTTAAATCAGCTGGGTACTTTTCTTTATATATCTCAGTTTTCATTCCACCAGGGAAAACCCCATAAATTTTTATACTTGAACCATTAATTTCTTTGCGTATTGACTCGGTTAGACCCTTAATTGCGAACTTTGAAGACGAATACGCAGAAATCTCAGGTTTTCCTTCGAGTCCAGCCGTAGAGTTGATGTTTATAATTAATCCCCCTCCTTGTTTCTTCATATAAGAAAGTGCGACCTGGCATCCATAGAAATAGCCGAAGAAGTTAACATTAAACAAATAGTGTAATTTTTGTACATCAACACTCTCTATCAAACTGGGTGCGATCTGGATACCGGCGTTATTAATCCAAATATCGATTCGGCTATATTTTTTAAAAACATATTCACCAAGTTTATTTATGTCTTCAATGGAAGTGACATCCGCTAAAAAACTATCAAAACCTAATTCTTTTGAAGCAACTTCAAGATTCTCTTTTTCGTGGCTGCTAATTATTACCTGCGAGCCTTCCTTAATAAAGCACTTAGCGAGGGCCTTCCCAAAACCTTGGTTGCCCCCAGTGATTATAATTATTTTATCTTTAAGATTCATATTATTATTTAGCTTAGACGTTGGAATTTAAGTATTCGGGTTACGCGATATTTTTTTGTCTTGTATTAAAAAGCACTATTTTAAATGCTTTATTAAAATATTTAGACCCTCATCTAACAATTCTTGTGAAATAGTAATTGGCGGCATAATTTGCATATTATCTTTACTCCCGACAACCACATGAAGCCCTTCAGCAAAACAAGCTTTTTGGATTCTAGAGCATGTCTCGGCATCTTTAAATTGGGCGCCAATTTCCAAGCCCATTCCTCTCACGTCTATTAATATTTCTCCGATGTGAGATTGCAATTTTTCTCTTATATATTTGCCTTTTTGCTCAGCAATTTCCCAAGTTTTATCTCTTAAATGAATTTGTAAGACCTTCAAAGACGCAGCACAAGCGATTGGCGTCCAACCAAAAGTTGAAACTAAGATTGACTCAGAGGAAGCTTTTTTAAATATTTCTGATTTCCCAACGACTGCACCAATAGCCGTGACGCCGTTGGAAATGCCCTTAGCTAAAGCAATCATATCCGGAACAATATTTTCATGTTGTATGCCAAAAAGTTTTCCTGTTCGCGAAAATCCAGTACCCACCTCATCGACTATTAACAAAGTGCCGTATTTCAAAGTTATCTCTCTTATCTTTTTCAAAAAACCAGGATAAGCAATCATGGTCGACCCCCAACCGGTAATAACGCCGGGCTCTGTAATAACTGCGGCGACATCTCTTTTGGCAAGAGTATTCTCAAAATCCAAAATAAATTTTTGCCATTCCGATTCGCTAATCTTGTTGTTAGGGAAACCAATTGGTGAAATTTCCGGAACGAGAGGCTCTAATTTAGGATGTGAACCTTTCAAATATCCAATCGCCAGGGCGGCAAACAACTGCCCATGATAATGAGATTCAAAACCAATGATCTTGCTCCTGCCCGTATAAACGCGAGCAACTTTAATGGCCACCTCTATTGATTCGGTTCCGCTGGTTTCTTTGATGCAAGCGTCTAGTTCATCCGGCAGCGCTGCGGTCAAGGCTTTGGCATATTCTTCTTGGATTGGGTCAGATCCCCAAAGAAGACCCTGCGAATTTTTCTTCATTTGTTCAATTATTGCTTCGCTTATTTCTGGGTTATTCCATCCTAGATTAGTAACGTTCCAGGCTGATGAAAAATCAATATATCTTTTTCCGTCTCTATCCCAAATTAAAGCCCCCTCAGCCTTAGAAAGAGGAATATAATCATATTTTCCTCTAAAATCTCGATAGACAATGCTATTTTCAATCATAATAATTAAATACTTAAGTGGTTGTTCTTATTTATAGGATATCAAAATATACGGCTTTTGCAATAAAAATTCGCTATTTCACTTACTCTGAAGTAAGTGGGGCCGTAGAATTAACAAAAAAGCCCAGTGTTTGCTGAGCTTTCGGGTCTAACCGATAATAAATTGTCTTGGCGGAGGGGGGGGCGTAGTTGGAACAGGGATATTTAAATCTAATTTATAAATTTCATATCTTTAACAAAACCAAAACGCTTATTTTTTGCAGTCATATCAATAAAATGATGAAGGGCTTTTTGATATTGTTCTTCGCCGTGTCGCTTCTGGCTTTCAAGATAAGCAATTCTTATTCTTTTATAGCTTTTGGGAAATTTTTGAAAATTAATCCAAATCTGTTTATCCGCTTTAAGCAATTTAAGAATATCAGAGGGAATAATTAGACGTCTTTTTGACTCTTTTGCAGGATTAAAAACGTGATCAATGGCGGCGAGCCCAGCTTTTGTCATCTTTTTTTGAGCAATAAGAGAATAAATCCGCTCTTTATTCATTTGGGAAAGGGTGCTTGTTTTTCTTCTATCTAATAGAAAAACGCTGAACAAACCGCTCTTCATCAAGATTTTTTATAATACTATCTATCCAACCATAGCAAAGAGCTTCTTCAACGGCGTCATTATAAGAAATTCGCGGCTTCCCGCTTTTTTTTCTAAAATATACCAACCAAATTTCTTTCTCGCTTTTATAATGTTTAGAAAGCCAGGATCGCCAAGGCTTTCTATCTGTCACATATAGGGTATGACCAATTTTTAACTCCATATGAATTAATTATATCATACCGCTCCAAAGCGATAAATTCCTTATTAAAAAATAGCCCATGCTTAGGGCTATTTACAAATCGCGGAAAGGAGGGGACGTAGTGGGAGTGGTAATAGGTAGTGATTAGAATATTCTAATTTGATAAAAATTCTATTTTTATGTATTCTTACTCTTCCTTGCCAACCTCTTCGCAAACTTCTAAGCCAATATTTTTGAGCGACGCCTCCAAACTTCTATCGTTAACTATACGAGCTTCATTATGTTTAGTAAAGACCCCTCGATGTTTAGTGGTAAAAGTATCTTTCGGCAAATCAACTGCCTCCGATTCTCTATCGCCCGATAAGGTTAGGCGACCTCTTTTAATATAAGATTTAACTAAATTTATAACATCTTTATCATTATAACTTTCCAAAACTGTTTTCATGGCTTTTTTCACGCTATCCAAATCGCCTTCGGAACGTCTAAATTCTTCAGCTCCAACGCTAATAATAAAATCCAACATGTCAGTTGCCTTTTTCTCTTTTTCGCCGATATTTTTTTCTTGATTAAATACTATATCGGGCATATTCAATACTGGATCTTCAACTTGGCCGTTTTCATGCTGTTTAAAAATTATATCGCCGATATTAACTTCACCAACTCCACCATGCTCATCGTGAATTTTTCTTAAATATTGACCGGACTCAGATAAGGCTTGAAATCTATCGAAACCGTCAACCTTATCGCTATCAATTAAATCGGAACGATAGAGATCTTGTAGAGGCAAACCTTTACGATATAAATCCTGGTCTTTTATTTCAATCCCATTTTCATGAAGACCATAAGTATCTTCCAATCCCAGGCGTTTAATATTTTCAAAAATTTCCTCTTTACTGCCACGATATCTTTTGGTTCCTGGGGTTAAGAATTGAAAAAATAATCTTGGATGTCTTTTAAATAATTCACCCAAATCTCTGACGACATGCTCATCATAAGTTCGCAAAATAGCATCTCCCCACTTATCAATTTTAGACACTATTCCTTTATTATTCCAAACCATCTGGCCGTCTTCCTCCATTTTAATTTTACCTCCGTAAACGCCGAGTGTGCTCTGATAATCCTCGGTTGGAATCCTGGACTCATTAACGGTTTTATTAATCGTGTCCCGAATTTTATTTAAAGGGTTAAGATTTTCGAATTTAAACATAAATTTAGTATGAATTTATAGATCTATGATATTTTTAGTATAACGCCCCCCTCAAAAATCAAGCCAATTCCTTGATCTAAATCTTTAGTTAAACTTTTACCAATTCTGATGTGCTGTCTAAAATCGAAAATAAAAGCGATTTTTCATCAGTGCGGAGAGGGAGGGATTTCCGCATCGCGGCGCTTATGCCGCGCCGCTCGTTGTCCGGGGCGGACCCGCTAAGCGCTCGCTAACTCGCGCTTATCGTCGCTCGTCCGCTCGTTCTCGCTCCGCTTGAACTCGCGTCTCGCTCGCCGCCCGTTCTCATTCCTTCCTTTTCCATCTTAACAAAAATAACCCCATATTCATAGGGTTATTTTCGTTAGCGGAGAGGGAGGAACGTAATTGAAATGATTTTTAGTAAATAAAAGAGTCTAAGTCTTATTTTCATTTGCTACAAATTTTTTAAAGTTTTCCATGTCCCACTCAGATCCTAATACGTTGATTTGTTCCGGTTCATAAACGCTATACTCATCATCATTCCCCCCTTCAAAAGCATATACTCCATCATACCCATATTTATTTGCATTAACATAAATTTGGGCTGGTAGATAAAAATATTTGCTTTTTCCTTCGGTATACTCGGGGTGCTCTTTATTTACATCATTGATAAAATTATCATTATACGGTTCAGCCAGATTTTTTATATTTAAAATAGCTTGCATCACATATTGGCCATACCTTCCCGTGTTAATAGGGCTGAAATAAAATCTATATCCATTTATTTTCTTTGTTTTGGTTTTATCAAAAACATCAAATTTTTTAACGGTTCTATGATAAACAATATCTTTTGCTTTACTCTCGGGGAAAACAGTATCTAAATATTCTGAATATTGTTCCATGGTTCCAATATCAGCTAATTCGGGGGTTTGCTTAAAAGCAAAATCAGCCCCTTCTTTAATTTGATTTTTTTCAATTTTATTTTCTTTTGACTCCGTGTTCTGCGGAGGGCTGTCGTAAAGTCTCTCCATATTTTTACTATTTATCTTAATATTAACACCACTCGTTCCAATGTTCAATCTCCCCATCAAAAAACAGCTCTAATATTAGAGCTGTTTTAATCGGCGGAGAGGGAGGGATTTCCGCCTCATTCGCTCGCCGTCGCTCGCTCATTCGTTGTCCAGGGATTGCGCTAAGCATCCCCCGGATGCTTGGCGGGCGCTCGCTGTGATATTTGTCTGCTGACAAATATCTAGTTCGCTTCAATCCTGTTCGAATCTTCCATATCAATAAAACTAAAAACAACCCAAATGGGTTGTTCTTAGTTTTGCGGAGAGGGAGGGATTCGAACCCTCGGTACCCGTGAAGGTACGACAGTTTTCAAGACTGTTCCATTCAACCACTCTGGCACCTCTCCAAAATTAATTTAAACTACGCTTATCTTATACTAATTATCGCTATTTTTCAAGAGCGATAATCTATTTTTCTATAATAATAAAGTCGCCTTCTTCAAGCGCGTAAATAGGTAAAGATTTATCACCGTAAGCCGCTAGTTCCTGGTAGGCTTTATCCCAATTCATTAAACCCCGCGGATCGCTTTCGCCATAACTTGATTTATAATGCGGCAGAAATTTAATAGGTAATATTCCTAGTCCGTCCAGACATTGTCGCCAATCGCAAGTCCAAAAATATTTAGCTAAAGCGTTTGAGCCGGCCGAACTGGCCGCTACAACCTTATCTTTCCAAATATTTGGTATTTCATATTGCTTTAACCAGGATTGCAACAAATAATCATCGCCGCCGTGGATAATTATGGCATCGTTATTTTTTAATTGTTCAATAAATTTATCCGGCATTGCCAATTCAAGCTGAGGACTAATTTTTTGGCTCATTGAATCAAGGAATCTCTGACCATAGACGGCAAATTTTTCTTCCCAATATCCACGTTTCTCGGCGAAGAAGCAAAATAAAACCCGCGGCGTTTTTCCTAAACCCTTAATAATTTCTTGATGAAATAAAATCGCTTTTTCTGGCTGATTTTTTGAGCCACCAGAGTTAAGAATATATTTTGTCATAGGTATTTATAATGAAGCTATTATTTTTGGCAGATCCAGAAAAGATGTTGTACAAGCATCAGCTTGGCTAAATTTATTTTGAGAATAAATAATAATTTTCATGCCGGCGTTACGTGCCGCTTCAATATCGTTTTCCATATCGCCGATATAAACACATTCTTCTGGCTTTACAGCTAATTTTTGGGCCGCTAGTAGTAATGGTTCAGCGCTCGGCTTATGTTTACTGGTGTCTTCATAAGCGATAGCGCATTTAAAATATTTTTTTAATTCCGCTAATTGTTCGGATTTATAAACAGACGTTCTTATACGGCTAGTTACGATTCCTAAGGGGTAGGTTTTGCTTAGCATTTCAATAACTTCTTTTACTCCTTCGGGCATAGTTAATAATTCGTTCGGATATCTGACTTCGCCGCTTTTCCCCATTCGCCAAATTTTTTTGATCTCTTCGTCGGAAGTCGATTTTGTTAATACTCGGATATGCCCCATCATGCTCAAATGGAAAATGGCTGGCAATTCTTCTCGGCGCGGTGGCCGGTAACCGGCTTTAGTCATTAAATCTTGAAAAAATTTTAAGTTAGCTTCAAAGGAATCCAAGAGGACGCCGTCAATGTCAAAAATTACTGCTTTAATCATAAAATTAGACTGATAAATTTAGAGAATCTCAAGGAGTTTGTCTAACAATTCTGGAAATTTTAGATAACCCGCCTTTTTATTAAAATGTCCGGCGCCCGGGATAAAAGAAAGTTCCACGCCTAAATTTTTAGCTAATTCCTGGCCGTTACCGAGCGAAACAAAAGGATCGTTATCCGATTGAAAAACGGCAAAATATTTTGCCTTTGTTTTTATAGTCGGCCAATCAAAAGAAAAACCGCTAAAACTGCTATCGCGTTCATAATTAAACATTGGTTTGGCACCAACCGGTGTTCCGGTAAGAAAAACTGCTTTAAGGGAGTGATTTAATTTCTCTAATACTCTTAAAGCGAAAACTCCGCCCAAGCTATGACCGATTAAAATCGTGTCTTCGTTTATATATTGTTCATAGTTCTTAAGGACGTCAAACCACTCGGCTATTTTGGCCGGTATAATTGGCGGCGTCGTAAATTGCGGTACAAAAACTTTATATCCTTTGGCCTCTAATTCTCCTTTTAGCCAAGGAAACCAATTTTCTTCAGGATAACCCTCGGTGCCGTGGAAGATAAATATATTAGTCATATTTTTAGTTTCTCAAGCTCCAGTTTTCTCTCGGCCATTAAATTTTCAAATAATGCCTTAGTTTCCGGGCAATAAAAAGGCCGTCTTATTAATTTTTCATCATTTAGCCAGAAGTCATACATTTTTTCAACCGGTATCTGCATAGAGTCGGCATGACACTTAAAAGCGGCGAGGCTTGATTGGGAGTAGAGAAAGTCCAGGTCATTAAAAAATGACAGGAGCCCCGATTTTTTATATGGCTCATCATCGCCGAAAACCCAGTTATCATGAACGGAGACAAAATAAACAATTTGTTCGGCCAATGACCTATCGTAGCCCACTTGCTCTAAAATTTGTTTGGCGACTTTGGCCCCTTCTTCTAGATGAATTTTTTTAATTTCCTGGCTTTTTATGTGAGGATTGCGGTTATTTACAAAGGCATAACCAACGTCATGTAAAATAATCAGCGGAATTAAGATTGTCTGGCCTAAATTTAATTTATCCGCTAATAATTCAGCCTGCTTAATCATCCAATCAATCTGATCCAAATCATAAACTCTTCCTTTCTCGTAATAAGGTCGGGATAATTCTAGTATTTTAGAGTAGATATTTTTCATAAGATAGTTATTTTTTAGCTCTAACCTCAAAAACAATTTCTTCAAAGCCGCCGACCCAATAGCACCAAATCCTTTCCGTAAAAGAGAGGTTAAGATTCGCTAAAAATCCGATAATTGAATTAAAGAATCTTATTAGGAGATTTTTTCTTTTTCCCAAGTCAGTGCGTCCGAGCCATTTTAAAGTAATTTTTTTTATTTCAAAATTAACATCGCCGTAATATTCACTGTTGTGATGGTCTAAAAAATCAAACAGTCGGGTAGAAATAGCTGATTTATGCAGAGGATGAAACCAATTATAAGAAAAATGGGGGCATTTAATAATTATTTCCGCGCCATCTTTAGCCAGCCGATGAAGTTCTTGCAAGAAACGCAAAGGATTATCAAGATGCTCAATTATATGAATAGCCTGAATAGTAGTAAATTCGCCGTCAGGAAAAGGATAAGGAAAAATATTTAAATCGTGGATAATGTCGGCTTTGTAGTTAGGATTATTATCAACATTAACATATCCCTCTTGGTAATCCTGGCCCGATCCTAAATTTAATTTTTTCATATATTAAAATTATGGAGAGAGAGTGGCTAGTCTCAAGCTAGCCTCTGAATGGGTTAAAGTTGGTGTCGTAATCATAAAAATCCTCTTTTTCTTTCTTCTTCAAGAATTTTATTATCTTATAGGTCAGTGGCGTAAACAAGATTTCAACCAAAGTTTTAAAAATATAATTGGAAATTATTAAGGTGATTAATAGAGAAGCTGGGAAAAGACCGCTAAAGGCGATTAGAACAAAAATTAAACTATCAAAGAATTCGCCAACCAAAGTTGAGCCAATGATTCTTGTCCAAAGCCATTTTCCTTTGGTGGCAATTTTCATTTTAGCCAAGATAAAGGAGTTGGAAAATTCGCCGCAAAAATAAGCGATTAGACTGGCAATGACAATCCGCGGCGTTAATCCCAAGATTTTATCATAAGCCGCTTGGTTCTCCCAACCAGTAGCCGCCGGCAGTTTACCGACAACAATAAAAACCAGAGACATCATCAGGGCGGCGAAAAACCCCAGCCAAATTACTTGTCGTGATTTTTTATAGCCGTAAACCTCCGTTAAGATATCGCCGAAAATATAACTCAGCGGGAAAAGCAAAGTTCCGCCGTCAAAAGTAAACCAATGCAGATCCACTATTTTGGTGGAAGCGACATTGGAAATAAGCAGCACCGAAACAAAAAAAACACTGATGGCGCTTAAGTATTTATAAGATTTTTCCATAGCGGAAAAATTATTTTATTAAAAATTTTTGTAACATTAATCGTTCTCTGTAATACTTCGGAAATAAGCGGATGGCAATTCCTTCCTTCAGCCCCCTCTTCTTCGCCCGCCCGTTGAACTACCCGTTTTGTGGGCGCGGCAATAAATTTAAACAGATATTACCAAGCTAAAAAACTCCACCAAGGTTTGCTTACAGAGATAACATTTCCAGTTTCGGCACTTATTTTTGTTTCGATTTTCATTGAAACCGGAATAACAAAAAGGAGTTTGGTTTGAGTCATTCCTTTTACGGAATAGATTGGCTGCTGAGACTCTTCCCTGAGTTCGATCGTGCCGACTTGGGTGGCGTTAGCTACTTTAGACAAAGTCTCCTCTGGCAAAATTTTTATTTCTTTATTTCCATTTGATGTTTTAAAAGATAATGTATCTTGTTCTATGATGAGATTTCCGGTTGTAATCGCGGTTGCTTTGTCTGATTTAAGCGATAATCCATTAGGGGTCTTTTCTACGGAAATTGTCTCAATTCCAAATGGTGTGGAAATTTTTGCCTCAATCGGTTTTACTCCTTCTGTCGGGCAGGCAGTAACATTACCTGAACAGGTGCAACCCACTGGACAAGTTTTAGACTGTTCCACTGGACAAGTACAAGTGTTTCCACTTTTTATGCAAGGAGCCTGGCAGGACGGCTCAACTGGGCATGTCACGACATCATCAGAACAAATGCAACCTACCGGGCATTGTTTTAGTGGACATGAATAAACCGGACAACCATTAGAATCCTTTTGCCCAGTTGGAATTCCATCGGCGCAAGCCGTACATGTTTTTAGCGGTTCTACCGGACAAGTCATTACATCCCCATTACATATACAGCCAACTTTGCAAGTAGGAGTTTTTTTTGGTGGACAGGTGCAAGTATCGCCACTCATTATGCAAGGTGCCTGACAATTACTTTCAACCGGGCAAGATATTGTATCGCCTAAACAAGTGCAACCGGCGGGACAAATTTTTGTTTCGACTATCTGGTTAGGATTAATTTCTATTGTTTTTGTTGATGCTGTCGTTGGCATCTGTCCATACGCTAAGCTGGGAATTATTAAACTTGAAATTAACAATAAGCCAAATAATAAAGAGCTTAATTTTACTTGTTTCATATTATTTATAGTTTTAATTTTTGAATTTTAATAAAATTTGCTAATTGTTTCAAAAATGATGATATTTACAATCTGCGGAGAGGGGGAGATTCGAACTCCCGAAGAGCTTTCGCCCTTGCCGCTTTTCGAGAGCGGTACTTTCAACCACTCAGTCACCTCTCCGAACTAACCTATTTCAATAAGAGCAAGATTACCATGGATATCGCTAACAGGACAAATAAACTAACGCCCGTATAAAACAATAATTTTACGCCTTCTTTTTTGGCGCCGTCTAGATAAAGCATCACGGGTTTTCCTAAGATTAAGAAACCGGTTAAAAGTGCCGAGAAAACAAAAAAGAGCAGAAAAGTGGTCGGGCCGATTATTTTATTGTCGCCTGAACCAAAGATTCTTTCGCCATTACTGATAATTAACGACACTAAAAAAACATAAACGACCACGCCTAGGGAATCTAAAATTCCCCGAGTGATTAATTTTGAGTTGTTCATATTTTTAATTTATTAAGTTCCTCTTTGCTTAAATAACTAAAGCGGCCTTCTTTTAAGTCACCCAATCCTAGACCCGCCAAACCGACACGCCTTAAATCAATAACTGTTAGGCCTAAGAATTGGAACATCCGACGAATTTGACGCTTCTTGCCCTCCGTTAAGGTTATTACAAAAAGATTGTCTTGTAAATAATTAACTTGTTTTGCCCGAGCAATCCCGTCGTCTTCGCCGATATCAATGCCGCCGACTAGTTTTTTAATGATTAAATCGGGTTTTTTAATTTCGCCGCGGACTTTTACTTCGTAAATTTTTTCGTGCTTAAAACGGGGATGCGCTAAACGTTGCGTTAAGTCACCATCGTTAGTAAGTAGAACTAAACCGCGGCTGTCTTTGTCCAAGCGGCCGACCGCAAATAGTTTTTGCGGTATGTTGATCAAACTGAAAATATTTTTCTCGCCTTTAAATACCCGGTTCGTACAAGTATAATCAAGCGGTTTATTCAACTTAACATATATTTTCCCCGGGGCAGAAGGGATGAGTCGGTTTTTAATAGTAATTTTATCTTTTGTAGCATCGGCGCGTTCGCCTAATTCAGCTACCCGGCCGTTTATTTTTACCTGCCCCCGCCTAATTAATTCTTCCGCCTGCCGCCGAGAAGCGACGCCGGTGCTGCTGATTACTTTTTGTAAAATCATCATCATATTAGTTTTTCAAATCCGCGCGTTGATAGTTTAAATTTAAGACGCCAATTAAAGCGACGAAGAGCCAGAAAATCACTGCCAAATCATTTTTAAAATAAGGAACGTCTACTAGACCGTGCACAATAATAACAATCATCGCTGTCATTAATCCTAAAGCTAAATATTTTTTCGTCTTTTTTTCGCGGCCATAAACAACGCTTAGTTTTAAAGATTGGTAAAGGTATTTAAGCATGATCCAGACGAAAAGCAAAGCGCCTAAAATTCCCAGTTCGCTCCAAAAATTTAAGAAAATATTGTGCGGATATAAATAAATCTCCACCGGTTGCCAGTATTTAGCTCGTAGTTCAGCGCTGGCTCGTAGCTTATCGTCAAAATTCGGCAAATTGTCACTGTTAAAAAATAATCCCTCTTGATGATAAGGCGCAACCGCGCTTTGATAATTAGCTAGGCCGGCACCTAGTAGTAAATGCCCGTGATTTAACATCATTAAAGTTTCTTTCCATTGCTGTTTCCTAATTTGGCCGGATAAGTCCTGGAAAGACAATTTTTGATAAACAAAATTACGGCTGGGGGCGGCAATAAAAATACCGGCGATAATAACTGTTAGTAAAGCTAAAGTAGCTAGTCGTTGTTTTTTTCCGGCGAACAATCCAAAAATAAATATTCCAGCAACCAAACCGATTAAGGCGCCCTCGGAGCGAGCCGAATAAATAGCTAAAGAAGAAAGTGCTATAGTTAATAATATCAGAATCTTTTTTCCGAACACTTGACCTACGTTTTTCCAATTTAAAGAAAATAGCCAGCCAATAAAAATCATAATTAACGGTCCTAAATAAAGACCGACGGCGTTTGGATAGCCGAAAAAAGAAACCGCCCGTCTCGTCTCCTCGGCCGCCCAGAAAGGATTAGCGATTAATAGTCCGGTAATTTTTTGAAAAATCGCTAAGAGGGAAACGGCCAAAGCGGAAACAAGTAAGGCCCAGAGAATTTTTGACCAATCTTTTTTTTCTTTAAAAATATTAAAAATTAAAATAAAGACGAGAATTGGTTCAAAAAAATAGGCTTTCCAAATTCCTAAAGCGTTGTTAGAAAATCCGCTTACCCCGGCCGCCGTAAAAGCAATTACGATCATTAAAATTATTTCTAGGGAGAAAGGATAGCCTATTCGCGCGGCGCGGTTTTTAAATAAACTTTTAATTTGCGGCACAAAGTTTTTAAAAAACCAAACCGCAAAAGACACCAGAATCATCACTTCCAAAAGCGTCAGGGGCAGACCGTAAACGTTAAAGCGGATCAAGTATGTCGGCAGAGCGGCTAATAATAACAAAGCCGCCCAGTCTAGCCGCCAAATGGCGAAAGCAAGGAATAAAATTGTGAAAATTATTAAACCGATTAACATAGTTTATTATTAATTACTTTTATTATAACATCAGCGCTAAAAACAAACAAAAACCGCTCCCAGAGGAGCGATTTTATCCTTAATTAACTCTTTCCACGTATTCGCCCGTATCGGTGTTGATTCTGATCATGTCGCCTTCGTTAATAAACATCGGCACATTAATTTTCGCGCCCGTTTCAATTTCTATTTGTTTATTAACATTGCCAGCAGAGTTGCCTTTGACGCCCGGCGGCGCGCTAGTGACCTTAAATTCCATTTTAATCGGTAAACTAATGGACACTGGTCGGCCTTCAAAGTATAAGACGTCAACATCGGTGCCGTCTTTAAGAAACTGCTCTGGTTCGCCGATTTCTTCTAAAGGCAGATTGAATTGTTCATAATTGGCGTTGTCCATGAAATAGGCTTCTTCTTTGTCTTTATACATGAAATTCGCTTTCTTAGTTTCGGTGGCCGCTTCCTCGGCTTTTTCTGCGCCCTGATATGTTCTTTCTAAAATATTACCATTAATCAAATTACGGCATTTTATTTTTAAAACCGCGCCGCCCCGGCCCATCTTATGATGATCGGTTTTAATGATAATATAAGGGTCATTATTAACTTTAATAACCTTACCGGTTTTTATTTCGTTGAAGTTCAACATAGGTTTTAGAGTTAAGAATTATTTATGGGTCGCAGACAAAAGCGCCATGATGCGCGAGCGCTTGATGGCGTCGGCTAATTTTCTCTGATGCCAAGCGCAAACACCGGTGCGGGCGCCCGGTAAAATTTTCATGTAGAAATTAATAAAGCGGCGCAAGGTACGCGTATCTTTATAGTCAACTTCTAAGTTGTTAACGCAAAAATAACATTCTTTGGCTTTTTTAGTGTTCATAAGTTTGATTAGTTATTAAAAGGGAATATTCTCCACGCGAATTTCTTCGTCGTCTAAAGGTTCTTCGGGGATTTCAATCACCGCCTCATTATTGTTGCTGCCGGCCGGCCCGCTGGTCATTCCCGCGCCGCCCTTAGAATCCAACATAATCATATTTTCGGCGACGATTTCGGTGCGATAGCGTTTCACGCCATCTTGGCCAGTCCAATCGGTCGTTTGTAAACGGCCTTCAATAAAGACTTTTGAACCTTTGTGCAAATACTTAGCGCAGATTTCCGCCAGTTTGCGCCAGGCAATCACATTGTGGAATTCTGTTTTCTTTTGTTGCTGGCCGCTTTGATCGGTCCAGATTAAATTAGTGGCGACGGAGAAAGAAGCTACGCTTTGGCCGGAGGGAGTGTTGCGGAGCTCGGGATCACGGGTCAGATTACCAATGATCATCGCTTTGTTCAAATTCATATTTTTGGACTAATTCCCGCTTTTAAAAGAAGGAATTAAAATTAATTAAATTAAATCGTCAGCATTTAAAATGCCTTCCAATTTTTCGTCCAAATCCTTCAAGTCCACTTTCTTATCTTTTGCTTTTAAGGGCGTGGTTGAAGCGGACGCTTTTTTTGTTTTTTCTTCTTGGTCTTTTTCTTTCGCGATTTTTTTGGAATCAATTTTAACGCGAATTTCTTTGTCCTTGGCGATCTCTTCCGCGGTTTTAGCTTTTTTAACGACAATTTGATGTCTTAAGACATCTGTTGATAGACGAAGTGTTTGATCGATTTTGGCTAAAAATTTCCCCTCTAGATCAAATTCAAATAAACCGTAATACCCGTAAGTATTATGTTTTATTTCATAGGCTAATTTTTTCTTGCCCCAAAATTCAGCGTGCGTGATAACGCCGCTATTTTCGGTAATAATTTTACCGACTTTTTCCGCCAAGGTTTTTGCTTCTTCGTCCGTGAATTTATTGGGGAGAATAAAAAGGACCTCGTAATGAGTAGCTCCGGTTGTTTTTGTTTTTGACATAGTTATTATAGATGATGGGACCTAAAAATTAGTTAAAGTTTTTCTAAAAAATTTCTAAAGACCCCAATTTAAATAAAATCCCCAAGTATTCAAAATCCTTTGGGGTTTAGAATACCTTTAATTCTACTCTAAAATTGGCAGAATTATCTTAAGTTAGACTTAAGATATGGGAAAGATATTGTGGTTATTTATTTGTGTTTTTAGACTATCATATCAATTAGAAAATTGCAAGAGTGGGCGATTTATGGCTTTAATTGCCGGATGCTTACTACAATTGCCAGCCGGCGGAGATTAGGATATTATAAAAGCATGAAATACTTTTTTGTTTTAGGTACCAATGCCGCTTTGTCAGTGGCTGAGCTAGCCGCGGTTTTAGACTTGAAGAAGGCTACTCTTTTAGCGCCAGATTTTTTAATTTTAGAAACCGCCAGTGAAATCAACGCGGAAAATTTGATTAAAAAGTTGGGGGGCGTAATTAAAATTGGTGAAATTAAAGAAGAAATAGCCGACAGTGATGAAACAAAAATATTGAAAGCGATTTTTGATTTAGCGAGTATTAAAAAATATCAAAGCCCGGAAGGGAAATTCAATTTCGGTTTTTCCGATTATGGCAAAAAGCAGTTTAACAAAAAAGATCTCGGCTTAAAATTAAAGAAATACTTTAGTGAAAAAAACATCAGCTCTCGCTTGGTAATTAGTCGTGAGAAAACTTTATCCAGCGTGGTGGTGACGCAGAATAAACTGATTACGCGCGGCATTGAATTTGTTTTGGCCGAACAGAATAATCAAATATTGATTGGCGAAACTTTAGCTGTTCAGCCGTTTAAAGATTTATCGCGTCGTGATTTTGGCCGGCCGGCCCGTGACGACGAATCCGGTATGCTGCCGCCGAAATTGGCGCAGATAATGATTAATTTAGCGCAGGTTAAAGAAGTGGAGTCTTTAATTGTTGATCCTTTTTGCGGTTCAGGAACGATTTTATCCGAAGCTTTGCTAGCCGGTTATAAAAATTTATTCGGTTCCGATGTTTCCTCAAAAGCGATTGAAGATACTCGGAAAAATATTAGTTGGACTAAAGAGCTCTATAAGATTGAAAATGCGAAAATAAAGCTATTAGTAAAAAACGTGATTGATCTTGGCAAATTTATTAAAAGCGGATCAGTTGCGGCAATTGTTACCGAGCCCTATCTCGGTCCGCAGCGCGGCTTAGTTGAATTTAAAACTGTTATTAAAAATTTGGAAGAATTATATAGCTTGGCGCTCCAAGAATTTAAAAAAGTCTTAGAGCCGACCGGACGCATCGTGATGATTTGGCCCTTATTTTACGGGCAAAAACCAATAACGCCGAATTATGAAGGTTTTAAAATAATTAACATGATTCCGGAAGGATTGAGAGAAAGCGAATTTATAAAAAAGACTAATCGCGAAACGATCGTCTATGGTCGTCCGGGGCAAAAAGTTTATCGGGAGATTGTGGTTTTGGAAAAAAATAATTAAAAAAGGTTTATATAAAGTCAAAAGCCCGTCTCTTGCAAGAGCCGGGCTTTTAGTTTCTATAATCCGTAGTTATGTAAGCAATAATTACTTCGGTTGATTTTTTTGGCATTTTTTCTTTAGGATAATAGTTTCCGTAGCAGTAATAGTTAAGCCAATCAAGATTACGGCCGCCCCCAAGTAGATGAACGGTCCATCGACACGGTAGGACCAGACTACACCGTATATCGTTACGGACGTCCAAATGATTAATCCCAGGAGCTGATTGCCAAGACCTCTAATGACCGACCATTGTCTCCGGCGCCAGGATTTAAAACTAAAGATCATTAAGCCGATTTCTGCTCCTAGTGAAAGTAAAATAATTAGAGCCATTATACTTCCAAAGTGAAAGTTGCTTTTCCAATTGTAAGTAATTTTTTTTGTTACCGATATAATTAGTGGCGACTTAGACAGTTGGGAGTAGATTATGACGGGGGTCTTTATTTGATATTTTTTAACAAAGCCCCAGTGGCTGAAACCCGCTTCTTCTTCTATTGGTTGTTCTAACTTTTGGTTATTAATTCCTTTGGAAGCCATAATAATTCGGTCCTGGTCAAAATCTTGGCCGACGACATAGACTATGCCAAAATAGTTTCGTTCTTTAATGGTTATTTCCAAGATTTTATTACCGGCAATTGAATCATGGGTTCTACAAGATTGGTTGACCTCGTCGACTCCGATTATTTGATAGGCCTTTAAAGTGCCACGCTCCGGACCGCCCGTAGCTAATTTTAAGGTTAACTTCTCAGAAGCTACGCCAGCTGTTGCCACCAGCAACAAAAAGGCAAAGAAAATTGTTTTTTTCATGCTATTTCAGGTTTTGGTGAATATTGTGAATGTTAATTGATTTAAATTTTAAAGTACTGGGTACTAGCGATTAAATAAAAACAAACTATTATTAATCATAATAGTTTGTAATTATTTTACAAAAAAGTCAAGATTTTATTTATTAATCAAGAAATTACAGACATCGCCATCCTGGACAATATATTCCTTGCCTTCAGTGCGGATTAAGCCGAGTTCGCGAGCCTTAACTTCACTACCACATTCAACGAATTTTAGCCAATTTATTACTTCCGCTCGGATAAAACCTTTAATAAAATCAGTGTGAATTTCGCCGGCCGCTTGAGGGGCTTTAGAACCATGTTTAATGGTCCAAGCGCGAGTCTCGTCAGCGCCAGTCGTAAAAAAAGTATCTAATCCTAAGAGTTTGTAGGAACTCTGGATAAGGCGATCGAGCCCGCTTTGCTCTAAACCTAGCTCTTTTATGTATTCCGCCTGGTCTTCTTCGGGTAAATTAACGATTTCTTCCTCTAATTTTACATTAATTTTGATTATTAAGTCATTTGTTTCTGGCAGAACATTTCCAGAATAGTTTTCGTCTATATTCAAAAGATAAAGAATCGGCTTGATGGTTAAGAGGTTCAAAGTTTTGGCAAAAGGTAAGTCTTCGTCAGTAAATTCAAGGTCTCTGACCGGTTTGCCGGCGGCTAAGCATTGATATATTTTCTCTAGTATTCGCGCGCTATTAATTAATTCTTTGTCTCCACTTTTAGCTTCACGCTTGGTTTTGTCTAACCTTTTTTCAATGGTCGCTAAATCAGCCAAGATTAGTTCCGTGTTAATTGTTTCCTTGTCGCTTGCCGGATCAATTTTACCGTCAACGTGAATAACGTTTTTATCTTTAAAATCCCTTATAACCTCGCAGATAGCGCTACATTCTCTAATGTGAGCCAAAAATTTGTTTCCCAGCCCTTCTCCCTTGCTTGCCCCGGCGACTAAACCGGCAATATCAACAAATTCAATGGTCGTGGGGATAACTTTGAGCGGTTTAGAAACAGCCGCTAATTTTTCTAACCGAAAATCAGGCACTTTGACGATGCCGACATTCGGATCAATGGTACAGAAGGGGTAGTTAGCCGCTTCCACGCCCTTTTTAGTTAAAAGATTAAATAAAGTTGATTTACCGACATTAGGCAGACCAACAATTCCGATTGATAATGACATATGGGTTTAATATAGCATATTTCTCCGAAATAAAAAGAGGCCCATGACGGGCCGCTTTTTATTATATAAATAAGCTAATAAATACTGGGCCACGTATGAGCCTCGTACCCAATAACATATGATTTTACGATACGTTATCGAGTAATGAAGCATCTCTGCTGACTTAAAGAGCGATCTTCACCAACTCCTAGCAAATTAATTTTTTGTTTTGATTTAGTTTACTAACTTTTGATAAGGATTAATAAGAGTTTCTTTTTGATTCTTATCAGTCTTTATACCTTTTGGTTAGTACGATTATTAATGTTGCTCAAATATATCTCCGTCACGTCAGCGTTGACGGTAAATATCGCAGAGTCAGTTAAAGAACCTAATCTAATTATAGCACTTCTAAAAATAGGGGTCAACTATTGTGGACTTAAATCAAGTTATTTTGATAAATATAGCTAATATTAAATAAATATAGCCGTATTTATCAACATTTTTGGTATTTAAGTCTAGGCTATTTTAGACTTAAAACCTGTTTTTATCCACCGATAACACAGGTTATCCACAGATTTAGATGTATTTTAGATAAGGAAATTTTTGTAATATTTTTAATATTGAGCCATGATTATCTTTTTACCCCAGTTCAATAAGTAAGTGCAACACTTTGGTATAATCAAAGTGTATGAACTATCAACATCTAAGCATAGAAGAGCGGGAAAAAATCCAATTAATGCTCTGGCACAAACAGCCAGTTAGAGCTATAGCCAAAGAATTGAATCGTAGCCCCTCATCTATATCTAGGGAAATAAACAAAAACCGGCGCTGTGACGGCAAAAGACTATATATTCCCAGGACAGCCCATGAAAGAGCTATTCAAAACAGATCTGTTCGTGGAGAAAGAAGGCTGGCCAAGAATACCAGGCTGCGCGATTATGTAACCGAACATCTCAAGCTAGGCTGGTCGCCCGAGCAGGCGGCCGCTAAAGCGGAAGAAAATACAGGGGCTAAAATATGCCATGAAGCCATTTATCAATATATCTATGCTCAGATACATCGAAACGGCTACGGGCTACTCAAACCAGGTTGCGAAGACTTGCGTCCATATTTAGCTAGACACAAAAAAAGACGAATCAAAAAAGGGCTAAGAGCCAGTTATCGCCTTGAGAAAGGACCGTTGCCGTCTATTGATAATCGTCCCCAAGAAGCAGAAATCAGAAAGAAAATCGGCCACTGGGAAGACGATTTAATTGTTTCTAAAGCATCTAAATCATCTCTCAAGACTATTAATGAGAGAGCTTCCGGTCTCGTATTCATTGAAAAAGTTATTGACGGGACGATGCAAGAAACCAATCGCAGCGTATCCAGGCGTCTGTCACTAATCCCGGCGGAATTCCGCCAAACCCTCACTAGAGACAGGGGCAGCGAGAATCTGGGCTATCAAGAGTTGGAAATATCTCTTGGCATCAAGTGTTATTTCGCTCACGCTTATCATTCCTGGGAACGAGGCTCCAATGAGAACCTCAATGGTTTAATCAGACGATATCTACCTAAAGGAACCGACTTCAAGATAGTATCTAACAAACAAATTAAATATATTGAATACCTAATTAATTCCCGACCCAGAAAGAGATTTGGCTGGAAGACCCCTTATGAGGTATTCTATGAAAAGACAGGTGTTGCACTTCTAGGTTGAATGTACC